>SWCA01005078.1_pt1 | contig 97918 bp, 91 predicted proteins | sample 4692961 | NCBI WGS metagenome assembly SWCA01 (sample SAMN10267275, study PRJNA491770) | bioreactor metagenome | isolation source: DHS bioreactor inoculated with | place: Japan: off Shimokita Peninsula | reverse complement strand
ATTACATCGTCAACGAATCCTCTTTCTGCTGCCTTATATGGAGTTGCAAATTCAGCTGTATATTCGTCTATTTTCTTTTGTCTCATTGCCGCTGGATCATCGGCTCCGCTTATTTCTTTTCTGAATATTATGTTAGCTGCTCCCTTTGGTCCCATTACTGCGATTTCTGCCGATGGCCATGCAAGTACCACATCTGCTCCTAATTCCTTATTACACATACCAATATAGGATCCGCCATAGGCCTTTCTTGTTATTAAAGTAACTTTAGGAACTGTAGCTTCGCTATATGCAAAAAGCATTTTAGCTCCATGTCTTATTATTCCACCATATTCTTGATTTGTTCCAGGTAGGAAGCCCGGTACATCTTCTAAATTCAGTATTGGTATATTAAATGCGTCACAAGTTCTAATAAATCTTGCTGCTTTGTCTGAAGCATTTATATCAAGACATCCTGCTAGCACTTTAGGTTGATTTGCTATTATTCCTATGGAGCTTCCGTTTAGCCTAGCAAAGCCAGTAATAATATTCTGAGCATAATAGGGCTGTACTTCGCAGAAATCAGCATTGTCAACTAACCTTGAAATAATATCTTTCATGTCATAGGGCTTGTTTGGATTGTCAGGAATTATTGTATCAAATTCTGGGATAATCTTATTAATATCATCTTCAGTTGTAAATTCTGGTGCTGATTCCATGTTGTTTGATGGTAAAAAACTAAGTAGTCTTCTAATATCAGCTATACATGCCTCATCATTTTGTGATATAAATTGAGCAACACCACTTATGCTGTTATGGGTCATTGCACCACCTAGAGCCTCAGCTGAAACTTCTTCTCCAGTTACAGATTTTATAACCTGTGGTCCCGTTATGAACATCTGACTTGTCTTATCCACCATGAAGATGAAGTCAGTTAAGGCTGGTGAGTAAACTGCACCACCGGCACAAGGTCCCATAATCACAGAAATTTGTGGTATAACTCCCGATGCCATGGTATTTCTAAAAAATATCTTACCATAGCCCGAAAGAGCATCCACTCCTTCTTGTATTCTTGCTCCACCGGAATCGTTCATTCCAATTACTGGGGCACCCACTTTAAGGGCATTATCTAATACTTTGCATATTTTAGCTGCATGCATCTCCCCAAGAGATCCACCAACAACAGTAAAATCTTGGGCATAGGCATATACTAATCTTCCATCTATTTGTCCATAGCCTGTAACTACTCCCTCTCCCGGTGCCTCCATGGTTGACATATTAAAATTTGTACTTCTATGTTTTACAAAGGCATCAAGCTCTACAAATGTTCCTTCATCAAATAGAAGATTTATTCTTTCCCTAGCAGTTAATTTGCCCTTTTCATGCTGTTTTGCTATTCTCTTTTCTCCACCACCAGCTTCTATTTTTTGGCGAAGCTTACGTAATTCTTCTAATTTATTATTAGACATACTTTAAAATTCCTCCTTTATATATAACAAGGTTTTAGACAGACATATGCCTGTCTAAAGCTCAAATTTATGAATTTATCCAAATAAAGCCCTTAGTATTATGAACCCAATGGAAGGACAAAGTAAACTACCCAATCCTGTAAAGAAGGTTGCCGTCATGGCTCCATAGGGTACAAGCTTTGCATCTGTCGCTGCAAGACCACCGGCAACACCACTTGTTGTTCCTATAAGACCACCATATACCATTGCTTTAGTCGGAGTTTCAAGTTTGATGATTGGAGCAATTAGTGGAGTCATAATCATTGTAAGTACTGATTTAACTACACCTGCAGCTATTGAAAGCGCAATTACATCTGAACTTGCACCTAAAGCACCTCCTGTAACAGGTCCAACTATAAATGTTACTGCACCTCCACCAATAGTGGCCATATCTACAGGGTCAGTATAGCCTAATGCAAATGCTATTATTGCACCAATAAAGAAAGACAATGCAACACCTATTAACAATGCTACGACTCCAGGTAGTCCTGCTTTTTTAAGGTTCTCTGCTTTAACACCATAAGCTGTAGATATGATAGCATAGTCTCTAAGCATACTGCCACCAAGCAAACTCATTCCTGCAAATATAGGTATATCTGCCATTCCACTTGTGCCACCAGTGTATTTACCTGAAATATATGCTAAAACTAGTGCTAGAACTATTGCAATTGCTGAGCCCATTCTTCTTTGCCCAATTGCCCCAGCCGTACCATATGAAGTGACCATCATCAAAGCTACTATTCCTATTGCGCCTACTAAGGCATATTTAGTAAAAAGTCCAGTTATAATTTCAGCTACCATTTATATCCCTCCTATTCAGTAGTTTCTTCTTTACCTAATTTAGCTATTACAGGTACCAATAATAATCCACCTAATGTTGCAAGTCCCCCAGCAAGAAAGGCCACAGCTCCACCTTCAAAGGCTGCAACAACATTTTGTCTCGCTGCCATAGCAACAACTATAGGAATATAAAGAGCGCTTAGAAGCAATATTCCCTTAGATGTTCTCTCCCCAAAACCTTTTCCTTTACTTTCCAAATAATTTGTTAATACTACTAATAAAATCATAGCAATACCAACACCGCCTACATTCCCACTTACACCTAGTATTTTACCTAGAGCATTACCAAAAAAAGAACCAATAAACATACATAAAGCTACAATACCAAGACCATAAATCTCCATACATTTTCCTCCTTTATTTAATATTTTTTAAGAATGTTTCAAACTTTATAAGATTATTTTTAAATAGTTAAGTAGTATCAATATTTGAATTTAGGTTTATGCTTAGTTCTTTTGTTAGCCTTGAAGTCAGTGTTTCATCCTCATTTTCAAAAATGAACTGTACTTCTGCGAATACAAAAGATTTAATCATAAATTTATTCTTTGAGTTATTTACTATTAACTTCAAGTTTTTTAATTAAATATCTAAAGTTAAAATACATCCTTTGCTTTAAGTGCATCAATTTCTTCATCACTTAACCCAGCGAAGTTCTTAAGTATATCTTCTGTATTTTCACCTAGTAACGGAGCTGGATTCCTTACTGATCCTGGTGTCTCACTCATCTTAATTGCTACTCCTGGTAATTTTGTTTTTCCAGCCTTTTTATGGTCTACCTCCACAATCATTTCCCTTGCTAGTACTTGTGGATCTTTTACAACATCTTCAATTTTGTTTATTGGACCATTTGGTACCCCAGCCTCTGTTAGAAGTGTCTTCCATTCCTCCACTGTTTTTGTCTTAAAGGGCTCTGCTATAAGAGGCCTTAAGGCATCATAATTTTTGTTTCTAAGTGGATTTGTCTTAAACCTTTCATCATCAATTAATTCTTCTATACCTAAAACCTTACACAACTTACTCCATAACACATCATTTCCAGCTGCTATCATTATCTCTCCATCTGAAGTATCGAAGGGCTCAAATGGTACAATAGACGTATGCTTATTACCTGCTGGCTCTGGTGACACACCATTTACAAAATACCTTGCTATTGCATTTTCAAGTATTGCAACCTGACAATCCAGCATAGCTACATCTACTTTTTGTCCTTTACCAGTATTATTTCTATAGTTAATAGCTGCCAGTATCCCTATTGCAGTAAATAGACCTGCTGTAATATCTCCCATGGATGGTCCTACTCTAGTGGGTTTACCACCTTTTTGCCCTGTAATACTCATAACACCACCCATCGCTTGAACTATAGCATCATAGGCTGGTCTCTTACTATAGGGTCCACTATGTCCAAACCCTGAAGCAGCTGCATAAATAATTTTAGGATTTACTTCCTTCAGTTTGTCATATCCAAGACCTAATTTTTCCATTGTACCTGGTCTATAGTTTTCAACCACCACATCTGCTTTCTTAACCATATCCAAGAATAAGTCCTTAGCTTCTTGCTTCTTTAGGTTTAAAGTCATACTTTTCTTGTTTCTATTAATGCTCATAAAGTATGCACTCTCTCCATTTTCATAGGGTCCGAATTGACGTGAATCATCCCCTTTACCAGGTATCTCAAGCTTGATTACCTCGGCCCCTAAATCTGCTAAGACCATAGTACAATATGGACCTGCCAATACCCTTGTTAAGTCTAGAACCTTAATGCCTTCTAATGCTTTTTCCATATTAACACTCCTCTAAAAATTATTTTAATTAATATATTAATATAATTTGCATGCAAACGATTACTATACATTAATATTAAAAGCAAGTTCCATGCCAAATTAAATAAATATTAATTTTAGCTAATTTTCAAGGCTTCTAAAATTAATAAATATAAAAAACACAAAAAAGTGGTAAACTTCTTACCACTTGCATTCAGAAGTTACCACTTTTATCTTTAACTATTAGATTATAACTTAACCTTTTACCTTATATTTTTCAATCTTCCTTCTTAGGGTCAGTCTTGAGATTCCTAATTCATTGGCAGTTCTTGTTATATTCCAATCATTTTTATCTAGAGACTTTTTTATTGCTTCCTTTTCAACGGCTTCTAAATCATAATATTCATTTTCTTCCCTTTGACGATTTGACTTATATTCTATTATATTCTTAGGTATATCCTCTATGGTAATTTCATTATTATTCTTAAAAATCATTATTCTTTCAATTAAATTCTTTAATTCCCTTACATTACCTGGCCAATTGTAGTCCTGTAAAATTTCTAGTACATCATCATGTACGGAGATGACCTTTTTATTTAACTTTGTATTATATTCACTTATAAAAAATTTAGCTAACAAATCAATATCTTCTCGTCGTTCTCTCAGAGGAGGTATATTTATGGGAATGATATTTAATCTATAGTATAAATCCTCTCGAAAATTCCCTTCCTTTATTTCTGTAAGAAGATCTTTATTTGTAGCTGCTATGATGGTCGTTTGAAAGCTTTTTTCCTCTAATCCGCCAATTCTTCTATATTTTTTTTCTTGAAGAACTCTTAACAACTTCGCTTGAAGGCTCATATCCATATCACCTATTTCGTCCAAAAACAACACTCCACCATTAGCCTTTTCTATAAGTCCTATTTTAGTATCCTTTGCCTCTGTAAATGATCCTTTTTCATATCCGAATAGTTCACTTTCTTGTAAAGACTTAGGGATTGCTGCACAATTTATAGCCACAAAGGCCTTTGATTGTGCGGCCTTTACATTATGAACTAACTGAGCTACAACTTCCTTACCCGTACCACTTTCTGCTTGAATCAATATACAAGTATCATAACTCATTTCCCCTATTTGCCTTACAATCTGTCGAATCTTTTCTATTCCTTCTGAAGTTCCTATTAATGCAATCTCATCTTTGAGATATATATTTTCTAACTTTTTCTTTTCTTTAACATAATCTAATATATCATTTACTGCATTATTAATTTCAGCAAGGGTAAAGGGCTTGGTAAAATAGTCATACGCTCCTACCTTCATGGCCTTAACTGCAAGTTTTACTTCACTTAGATAGGTAATCATTATGACAATACAGGATGGTCTTATATGCTTAATTTTCTCTAGTACTTCTATTCCATCAATTCCGGGCAACTTTATATCTACTATAGCCAAGTCTGGATTTTCTCTTTTTACTATTTCTAAGCCCTCTTCTCCTGATTCTGCTGTAAAGGCTTCTATCCCTAGTTTTTTTAAATTTATCTTTAATGATAATCTAATACTTTGTTCATCGTCTATAATGATAACTTTCAAGAATTTCATCTCCCTCATTACTCGTTTATCAGCCTATTTTGGGTAAAGTTATTAAAAATTCAGTCCCGATATCTTTCTCACTTTTCACCTTCAGCTGTCCTCCATGTTCTTTTATGACTCTATAGGCAGTAAAAAGTCCTAGTCCCGTTCCTTCTTCCTTAGTAGTATAGAATGGATAGAATATCTTTTCTAACTTCTCTTTACTTATTCCAACTCCATCATCTCGGACAATGATTGATACATTATCAACTTCTTCTTTTATAGTAATATGAATTCTCCCATTTATATCAATAGCTTGAATTGCATTTTTAAATATATTTATCATTGCTTGCTTAATACTTCTTCTATCAACATCTGCAAATACTATACCATTTAAGTATTGCTTATTAATAGTTATTTCTTTATCAATTATCTCGGGTTTTAGTAAATTGACTATATCATTAATCAATCTATTTATGTCAGTATTTTTCTTCTCTAGATTTGAGCTACGTCCAAACTCTAAAAAGTTTATTACTAATTTATTTAAATCATGTACTTCTTTTTCTAGTATATCTAAAACCTCTGTATTAGTTTCTCTATCTATTGTGTTATCCTTGAGTATTTCAATAAGATTACTAATTCCAGCTAAAGGATTTCCAATATCGTGAATTATAGAAGCAGAAAGTTCTCCTAATGTTCTAATACGATCATCCTTTTTTAGTTCATTTTCTATAATCTTTATTCTTGTTATATCCCTAAATAAAACAACAACACCGATTACTCTTTTATTGTCATCTAAGACTTGAGATGCAGATATACTTAGTGGTATCTCTTTACCCCTTTTGTTTATTATTATCTCTTCTATATCTGCAAAGGCTTTTCCTTCATATAGTACATCCTTTATTAGATTGCTCATTTCTAGCTGTATATTTTGAAGAAATACATCTACCTTTTTATTTAAAAAATCTGAAGAAGAAAAACCTGTTATTACCTCAGCTTCATTATTAAATATTGTTATTATACTCTCCCTGTCGATTACTACTATCCCACTTGTTACACTTTTTAATATATTATTCAAGTATTGTTGTAGCTTATTTTCTCTATTATATGAATCTTCCAAATCCATAAGGTTTTCTCCTAGGCGCAAACTCATATCGCTAAAGGCTCTGCTTAGTTCTCCAATTTCATCATGGGTATCAAAGTCTAATTCTATTGGTTTACGAGCCTTTAATTCATAGCTTAATCTCTTAACTTGCCTTACTAACTTTTCAATAGGATTTGTTATACCCTTAGCTATTATTAGGCCAAAAACAAAGGCTAAAAGAATTACAAAAAACATAATATTTTTGAGTTGTCTTTTAACTTCTATTACCTCGGAAAATATAATATCTTGATCTTGCTCAACAACCACCATCCAATCAACACCAGGAACAAATGTAATAGCTCCATAATATTCCTTTTCTCCAATGGTATAATTAGCAATTGTCTCCTTTTTATTTCTTAAGATAGTTCGAAAGTCTGTTTCTTTACCATTTACACTTACTTTTATATTATCAAGCTCTACTAAATCTTCATAGGTGTTATAGTCTGGGTGAACAGCTAGGATACCATTTTCATCTACTAGCCATATTTTCCCATCAAATTCTTTTTGTGTCTTTTCAATTACTCTTTCAATGTTATATAGGGGTAGCCCTGCACCTATTAAGCCAATTGTATCTCCTTTACGATCATCTACCGATGCTGCAATTATAAAGTGGGGCATATCGAGGACACTACTTACGATCAAAGGGCTTATTGTTACCTTTTTACCCTTCATAACATCCCAATAATAACTCCTATCTGTATATCTTCTACTCTTCACATGTTCATTTGATGGTTTGGAAAATACCATTTGTGCATCAGTGTTCATATAAAATATTAAATCAAAATATTCGAAGTTATCATATATTCTAAAAATCTCTTGTCTTATTTTTTCAATATTTTTAGGACTTTGAGAAGAAAAATTTGCAGCTGTAACAACTGTACTTTCTGCATCCTCTAGGTATAATGAAATATGATTACTTACCATTTTAGATATTACTAAGTTTTTATTTATTACATTGGTCTCTAGATGTTGTGTGGCTACATACTGAAACACTAGACCTGTTATAAAAACACAGCCTAGAGCAAAAACCATAATAAAAAATGGTATTCTGAATTTTATGCTATTTCTATTCATGCTATGTCGTCCTTTGCTTTTAGTTTTATTTTATCATATTGATATAGTTTTATCTAAAAATAAATAGCTGAGATTAATCTCAGCCATTTATTACTATATTTTAAATTTATCTATCTTATTTTCTAAATCCTTTGATATTCCAGCTAGGCTTTCACTTAATGAAGCAACTTCTTCTATAGAAGCTAATTGCTCTTCTGTGGATGCAGATACCTCTTCAGTTGCAGCAGAGGTTTCCTCGGATATAGCTGAAAGATTCTGGGTTATATCCACTATGGAATCCTTACTTACCTTCATATCTTTACTATAGCTTTCTATCTTATCAATGCTCTCACTTATATCCTTAATAGATTTTAATATTTTAGAAAATATATCCTTGGTCTCTAAAACAGCCATATCATTTTCTTTCACAATAACTTGGGTGTTTTTCATTTGACTTACGGCTGCTTTGGATTCATCTTGAATACCTGCCACTATATTCTTAATCTCATTTACTGCATTAGATGACTGTTCTGCTAACTTTCTTACTTCCTCGGCAACTACTGCAAAGCCCTTACCGTGTTCTCCAGCTCTAGCCGCCTCAATGGCAGCATTTAAAGCAAGTAAATTTGTTTGTTCTGCAAAATCACCTATAGTTTCTACTATATTTCCTATACTTTGTGATCTCTTGTCAAGCTCAAGCAAACGAGTACTTACCTTTTCTGATGATTCACTTGTAGCCTTGGATTTTTCGGTCAATATATTAACAATACCCATTCCTTCGCTACTAATTTCATTGGTTTTTTCAGATATATCCTTTATTTTAAATGCAAAATCATTAACTTGTTCAATTTTATCCGATAACTCATCAATCCTAACTACACTTTCTTCCATATTCCTTGCTTGGTCATTTGTGCCTCCAGTTATATCTTCCATGGCCCTTGCTACTTCTTCAACTGCCCTAGAAGTTTGATTAGCTATTTCTGATAATTGTCCAGAAGTATGGGATACACTTTTAGAAGATTGATTAAATTCACCAATTAAATTTCTCAAAGACTTTAACATATTATTTAATCCATTGGAGATTTCTCCAATTTCATCGGTTGATTTTACATTGGATTCTACAGTTAAGTTATGATTTTCTATTTCATGTATTGTTTCCAAAAGCGACCTAATATTTTTACCCAATCTTCTTACAAATAGAATAATTATAACTATAGCGACTATTATTATTATTAAACTACTTATTCCATATTCCATAACCATAGAGTTTATTATCCCATTAACATGAGCCTTAGGTACTCCTACAAACCATATACCTAATATTTCACCATTATTATCTTTAATAGGTACATATTTGGTCTGATAAAGCGTACCTGCAACATTAGCCTCTCCAACATACTCCCCATCCTGCTCTACAGCATCGGCAACCATCTTAGAAACCTTTGTTCCTACAGCTCTTTTTCCATCAGGATTTTTAACATTTGTGGATACCCTTACATAGGGTGCCTCTATGTATCCTTCCTTCTCTTCTAACTTAACACTTTCATTTTTCATGAAAATAGTTGCAACAGAACCCGTATTCTCTAAAACTTCATCTACGAATTCATAGCTTCCATTTTCTTCAGTACCATCGCCGATGACCATATCAGCCTTATATAGGGTATTGTTTTTTATACTCCAGTTTCCTGGGTATTTTTCATTTAACAAACTATATCCTAAATTCAAATCACTTTCTAAATTATTATTTAACTCATAATTAAAAACATCTGCTATTTGTTTTTTTGCCAATAGAACATTTGTTAGGCTAAGTATAATTAGTAATGTTAAAATAATTGCGGTTAGCTTTCCCTGTAACTTTAACTTCATAGTTTCCCTCCTTTTGTTAGTAAACAATTAAATTTATGTACTAAATAATTACCCCTTTTTTTCATCTGCTAAACATAGGCATTTTTCCTTTTTATTCGACATTTTTCTTAATTATAGCATACCTCTATCTTTTTATCTATTTATATAGGTTTAAATTTTATGATAATTGATTGTAAATCTTGAGCTAAAAAGGAAATTTGTGTTTTCAAGTTGCTTTTGTGAAACGGGCTGTTGCAGTTTCCAATTCATACTTTGAACATCTGCCATTCCTGCTATCATATCTAGCACTTTTTTCTGTGTCTCCACCCTACTTTCTGTTAATCTCTTTGCTTGGCTAACTGTTGATTGTAATCCCTTCTCTGCTTCTTTAGTTATAGAACCACTGGCTCTTTGCAGGGCTAAAAAGCCTAGTGATGATGATATTAATAATATTAATATTCCAAAATATAAAATCAACTTAGTCTTAATACTTTTCATATTTCATTCTCCTGTTTTTATAAGTTATTAATGACCTTTGTTGTCTTCAATCATCAACGAGATTTACTTATTTTTCACATTTGTTTATTGCCTAAATATCTTCCTAGTGATATTTGAAAATAAGTATAGACAAAGTATCACATACAGTTCATTATAGTACACCCAATGTGTCTTTTCTTTTCTATACTTCTTTCTTCTTGTAAACTATATAGAAATTTATATTCTTCTTCTGTTATATTACTCATTTAAAACCCCTCCCTCATTTGGATTCATCTTAATCTAGGTTATTTATATTCTATTTCATAGTAATTTGGGGGTATGTTATAGGTATTGGATAATCTGGATAGTTTTTTATCTTTTTCTACCTTTTGAGTAAACCATTGCGGTTGTTTTGAACAGTTAGAAGTCATAAAATAAGGTTTTATATACTCAACTCTAACCTTACATCCATTCCATTTTTCAGGATAATTTTTTAGAAATAATAAAAAGTCCTTTGGCTTAACTTGATAGATACCTTTTTGTCCAAATCTTTTTCCCTCAATAAGACCCTTATTAATCCATTTATAAACTATATTTGGTGATTTATTAAGTATATAGCCTATATCACCGCTTGTTAAATACTCTCCATTTGCTATGTATTGTGGTCCTAAGTTGTATTCAAGTGCTTTCTTCTTTACAGATATTTTAGATCTATCTAGATATTTAGCTATAAGTGCCATGGGTTTCTTTCCCCAATTATTTATTAAGTATTCCACCTCACCTTCTTCCCATCTTTTTAATATTTCAGTTAACCCTAGACGTACTGCCTTTTTATAAACTGATAACTCTGTTCTATTAAGCTGTTTAGTAATTATATTCATATCTTTTATTTTAAAGTTTTGTCTTAAATATTTTACCTCTTCCTTAGTCCATCTCCTATAAGTCATTACCAACCACTCCTATATAGAGTTAATATAATATTTGCTTTTCATTTGATTTTTTAAATAACTCTCTAAATGTACAAAAAGAATTACATCCTCATTTTTATATATAATCAGCCCTATAATACCGTCATCATATTCATCTAATATTAAATTGACTATATCTGCTTTATTAAAATTGTGAATAAATTCAATTTTTGATACATTTAAGCAGTTAATTTTGCCTTCAGATTTAAAGTATATGTAATGAGTACCATTGTGATTATTATTTAATGGTTTTATTTCTTGGCTTTGTTGTTTTAGTTTTAAATTATTTCTCTTATTTAATATACTTACTTCTTTATTTATAAAAGGCAATATTTCAGATGTTTCTACAGCTACCCTATTTTCATCACCTTCAATTGTAAATATAACCATATCCACTTTTTACACCTCCATAATTAGTTGCATTTATCGTTACAACCACTTAAGATATGCAATAATCATGCCATGTTAATTCAATATAACAACATCTTTCTTTATCTTCAAAAAAAATAAAACCCCCTTAGGATTTTTTAAATACAACTGCAAGTTTTGCAGACTTTGGCTGCTTTTTATGCAAATATTTCATATATCTAAAAAGACTATTAACTCAACTTGTAGCTAATAATCTTTATTATCTATATTATTAAACTCTTTAAAATCAGTTGGGATAGTTGTCACAAAGGTACAACCCTTACCTTCGTTATTCTTTACATAAATATTTCCACCCATTGCATCAATAAGCTTTTTAGATATACTAAGGCCTAATCCAACGCCACTATACTTTTTATTTAGTGATGTATTAGATTGAAAAAAGGGCTCAAATATATTCTTTATCTCATCATCCTTTATTCCTATCCCTGAATCACTTATATGTATTCCAATTACATCTTCTTTTTTGCTTACAATTATTTTTATATCTCCATAATCTGTGAATTTCAAAGCATTATTTATTATATTCTCTATTACTTGTCTTAGTCTTACTGGGTCATTATATATAAACATATCTTGAATTGGGATTTCAAGTTTAATGCCTATATCTTTATTTTTGCCTTCTAGATATTTTTCTTTTACTATCGATTTGATAAAGCTACTAAAATTAAATTCTATACAGTTGAATTTTAATTTATTTGATTCCATTACTGCCAAATCAATTAAATCACTTATTAAATATTGAAGTCTATCTGCATTATAATAGGATATTGCGATAAAATCTTTTTGAATTGAATTAAAGGTTCCTTCTGCTTCCTCAAGTAAATACTCCAAGTGAGTCATTATTATATTAAGGGGTGTCTTTAGCTCATGACTAACATTGGCAATCAAATTATTCTTTATTTGATTAGCTAGCTCAAGCTCCTGTTTTTTCTCAGTTACCTTTTTAAATAGATTATATCTTTCTATAGAATATCTAATACTACGCTTTAACCCATCAATTGTAACTTTCCCCTTAATTAGATAGTCCTGGGCCCCTTTTTGTACTGCATTTAATCCTATATATTCATCGTCAAGTCCCGTTAGTAATATGATAGGAATATCAATGTCTTGTTTTTGAAGCAAAGTCAAGGTCTCAATTCCACGGGAATCTGGCAATCCTAAATCCAGTAAAATTATATCAAAGACATTTTCATTTAGAATATTTATGGCTTCATTTAATCTAGATATATTTCTTACATCGAATTTATTATCATTTATTTCCTTAAGCATTTCTATAATATATCTAACATCCCCTGGATTATCTTCAATTAATAATACTTTCATTATTTTTTTTGTATTGTTCACTGCTTTTCCCCCTAGATAAACAAAAATAGTTCCTATATTTTATTAATTAAAATATTATCTCCTTATATTTTCTATGTAATCAGATTTTAATTTCTTTTTTTGTTTTTCTTCATACATTCTTTGATCTGCGCTTTTCATAATTTCATCAAGTGTCATATTAGAACCTGGATCATAACTGTCCAATCCAATACTTATGGATAATTTATATAACCTATCATTTATTTCATTATGAGATGCCACATTTTCTTTAATTCTTCTTTCAATAACATCCATGTTCCCATCACTTGTATCCAAAGCAATTATAACAAATTCATCTCCACCTATTCTAGCTATTATATCTGTTTCCCTAAACACCTTCTTAAATACATTTGCAGTATCAATAATTGCATTATCACCTTCATGATGACCTAAATTATCGTTAATCCATTTTAATCCATCTAAATCTACAAAGACTATTATGAAGGGATTCTGAGTTCTATCTGCCATTTTTATGGCTTTGTCTGCTAGATTAAAAAATCCCCGTCTATTATATAATCCAGTTAACTCATCAATTACCGATTTTTCCCTTAGTTTTTTAAGAAGATTTTGCCGTTCTATGGCATATCTTATGGATCTTATCAAAATACCATCGGTTATTTCACTCTTATTTAGATAGTCCTGGGCTCCTTCCTGTACAGCCCTAATGGCAATATCTTCATCATCTAAACCCGTCAAAAGTATTACTGGAATTTCATCTAAATCATCTCTAATTTGCATAAAAGTCTCAAAACCTGTACTATCAGGTAGTCCTAGATCTAATAAAATAACGTCAAAGCTATGTTCTTTAATATATTCTCGAGCTTGCTCTAACCTAGTTACATTTGTTATTTTCCAATTAGCTTTACTTGACTCCTTTGCAATTTCATAAATAAGTCGTACATCCCCAGGGTTATCTTCAACTAATAGTATATTTATCTCTTTATGACCCCTGTACATATTATCTCCCCCTAGGTAACTTTACAATAGTCATCCAAAAGTTCTCTATGGATTTAATCACTTTTATAAATTGGTCTAAGTCCACTGGTTTTGTTATATAGCAGTTGGCATTTACATCGTAGGCTTTTACTATGTCTTCTTCTGATTCTGAAGAGGTAAGTACTACTACAGGTATATATTTTAAGGCTTCATTTTTTCTAATTTCCTTAAGAACCTCATATCCATTTTTAATAGGCAAATTCCAATCCAATAGAATTAAATCTGGTCTTGGGGCATCCTTATATTCTCCACATTTAGTTAAAAATTGTATAGCCTTCTCTCCGTTTTCTGCCACATTTATTCTATTTTTCACCTTGGCTTCCTTTAAAATTTCCATTGTTAGTCTAACGTCACCAGGGTTATCCTCAACCATAAGTATTTCAATGGCTTGACCCGAAGTATTATTACTCATTTTTATTTCCTCCCTTTAAAATAGTAAAATAAAAGATTGTTCCCTTTCCCTTTTCCGATTCAAACCAAATATGACCACCATGTCTTTCAACGATTTTCTTGCAAATAGCCAACCCAATTCCAGTGCCTTCATATTCATTTTTAGAGTGCAATCTTTGAAATATAGTAAAGATTTTATCTTTATGTTCAGAATTAATTCCTATACCGTTATCCTTAGCAAGAAATTTCCAATGTCTTTTTTCTTCGTAGGCAGATATATGAATCATGGGTTTTTCTTGTTCATTAAATTTTATACCATTATTAATAAGGTTTTGGAATAAATATGTCAATTGTGTTATATCCCCTATTATCATAGGCAATTGGTCATAGGTAATACTAGCGTTTTTGTCTTCGATACAAAATTCCAAGTTTTGCTTTGCTTTTTTCAAAACTTCCATAGAATCTACCTGTGTAAATTCCCTAGCCTTTCTATTAACTCTAGAATAGGCAAGTAAATCATTTATCAATATCTTCATACGTTTCGCACCATCTACAGCAAAGGCAATAAATTCATCGGCGGATTGATCTAACTGCCCCTTATATCTTCTTTCCAATAATTGCAAATAGCTAGTCACCATTCTTAGTGGTTCCTGTAAATCGTGGGAAGCTACATAGGCAAATTGTTCTAGGTCCTCATTAGATTCTTTTAGCTTTCTAGCGGTCTCTTCCAATTTGCGTTGGTATTCTTTATTTTGGGTTACATCCTTTGCAATACCATGTATGCCTATAATATTTCCATTGACTACTATTGGCACAACTATTATGTCAAGGTCTATTCTTCTCCCATTTTTACTTATTATCACTGATTCAAAGGTTTGGGTTTTACCCTTCGTAGCTTTCTGAAAGTGCTGTATAGTCATTTCCATTTTGTCATTTGAAATAAACTTCTTAAATGAGCTCCCCACAATCTCTTCCATTGGATACTCCGTAATTTGTACCGCTGCATTATTCACCTTTATTAACTTACCCTCAAGCTCCATTGTAATAATAATATCCGTATTATATTCAAATAATGACTTGTATTTTTGTTCACTTTCTTCAGTCAAATTAATTTTTTCTTCAATGGTAATTGACATATTATTAAAACCATTGCAAAGCACCTTGATTTCATCTGGCAAATCGTGGTTCTTTTCTAGATTTATTCTATAGCTATAATTTCCCTTGCTTATGGTGTTAGTTCCCTTTATTAGATTATCAAACATTCTAGCTATTTGATTAGATAATTTTATACATATAAAAATAATTAGAGCAACTATACATAGTATAATTATAATACTACCATATATTTCATTCTTCAACTCATTAATTAATTCTACTTTGTCCATTTTACCAATAATAAGCCATTTATCACTGTTTGTCCATTCATATACTCCAAGGACTTCTTCTCCTCGGTAATCTCTATAGGTTCCAATTTGTTCTTTATTCTCTAAAGCATTTTTAAAAATTTCACTGTCTATTATAATATCCATAGGATCAGTGCTTTTTACTTTATTCTGATTAATAAGTTCATCATCAAATCTTGACTCCGTCAGCATATAACCTTCTCTATTAACAAGATATGTTTCTCCCGACTCTCTATAATGACTACGCTCAATAATTTCATTAATGGTATCTAGTTTAATAGAAGTGATAACTAGGCCTATTATTTCTCTATTATAGTTTCTTACAGGTGACGTGAAAAATATGTTGGGCTCTTTAGTTACTTTCCCTATTAAAACATCGGTAATATGTTCCCTGCCCTTTAAAGCTTCACTATAATATTCTCTATCAGAAACATTTATTCCTTCTGCTTCAGGCATTGTTGTTATTTCAATATATCCATCCTTATTTGCAAAGTGGATAGTTTGTAAATCCTTTATGTTTGTAACAGTATCTTCCATAGCAGTTTTCATTTTTTCTTGGTCCAAGGTTTTAAAGGAGTCCATGTTTGCTAGTGATCTCGCATTGAATGATCGCTCTTCAAACCAGTTGTCTATATAGTCCTTTTGTACACCAACCATGTCATTCATATAGTTGATTGTCTTTTCTTGCTCATTTTTATACTGAATAAAGGATTGTAGTATAATACCTATAATTCCTGAACTAATTGTGACAAGAGTAATCCAAAAGACCATTCGCTGCTTAAGTGTCTTTAATCCCAATATTTCATGTATCTTTTTCAATTCACCACTTCCCTTCGTAATAGATTTCTAATTGAAATCCTTATCTACATTTAGTTCTTAGGAATTATAAAAAAGAATATAGTTTTCTTCCCTTCTTCAGATTGCACCCAAATATTTCCTCTATGCCTTTCAATTATTCTCTTACAAATAGATAGACCTATACCTGTACCACTATATTCATCACTGGTATGTAGCCTTTGGAATATTGTAAATATACGATCCCTTTGGTCAGCTGGTATACCTATACCATTGTCCTCAACTTTAAATAGAAACTTATCTCCTTCATCTTTAACAGAAATATGAACCATTGGTATTGTTTTATCATTAAATTTAATGCTATTATTTATAAGGTTTTGAAATAACTGTATTAGCTGCGTTTCATCTCCATATATAGCAGGAAGTTCTTCATAGGTTATTTCTGCGTTCTTATCCTGAATTAATAGTGCTAGGTTATCAAGGACAGTTTCAATTATTTCCTTGGATTCCACATGTATAAACTCATTTCCTCTGGTATTAACTCTAGAATATGATAGTAAATCCTTAATCAGTTTCTGCATACGTTTTGCCCCACCTACAGCATATCCAATAAAATCATCGGCATCTTCGTCTAGCTTTCCTCTATATCTTCTCTCTATTAACTGAAGGTAATTAATTACCATCCTCAGTGGTTCTTGTAGGTCATGAGATGCAATATATGCAAACTGTTTAAGATCTTCATTAGATTCCTCTAGCTTTCTAGCTGTCTCCACTAATTCTCTCTGAGCCTTCTTCTTATCTGTAACATCTTTAATGATTCCATATAATCCTACCACTTCATCTTTTATAATTATTGGTATGCTGGTTACATTTACTTCTCGCTTTTCACCTTCTTTAGACCATATTCGTAGGTCATAGTTCTGAGGCTCTTCTCCAATTGCTTTGTTAAAATAATTCTTACATTTCTCTAAATCTTCATCTATAACAAATCCACTGTAATGTTTTCCAATTAATTGATTTATATTAAATCCTGTTATGCTTCCTGCACTGGCATTTAGTTCTATAAAGCATCCATCTTTATCCACAGCATAAACAGTATCCGGATTGTGATAAAATAATGCTCTATATCTTTGTTTACTTTCCTCTATTTCCATCATATTGCTTTGTATAGTTATGGACATTTTATTAAAGGCTTTACATAGTCTTTTAAGCTCTATGGGAGCATATTTCATCTTTCTCATATCAATAACATCATTGTATTTGCCTTTTTGAATGATCTCTGTGCCTCTTAATAGATGCTCAATTGGCTCTTCAAATTTATTTGTAAGTTTAAATGTTATAAATATGGCCGAAACAATTAGAATCATCATAGATGGAACTATTAAAAATAATGGTCCAATTATCATATTTATTAGTTCATCCCTATATATTTCGCTAACTATAAGCCATCTTCCATTATTCACCCATTTAAATGACCCTAAGGCTGTCATTCCCCTATAATTCGTATAAAACGTAGGCTTTAAATTCTCATCTATTAATTTATTCATAAGTGTATTATCTATCTTCATCTGCATCCTTGCAGTTTTTTCAACAATTCCTTTATTAATAAGTTCTTTAAGATATCTTGACTCTGTTATCATATATCCATTTCTATCTATTAAATATGTGTCTCTCCCCTTCCAATTCCCTATATCATCTATTACTTTATCAATAGACTCTAGACTAACTGTAGAAAGAATGAGACCTTGAATATTATTGTTGTAATCCCTAACAGGTGAGGCAATGAAAACCAGTAGATTCCCTTCAACCTTTCCTACGGATACTCCTGAAATATGGTCTTTACCCTCCATTGTGTCTTTAAAGTATTCTCTATCCGATACATTATATTTTTGGGCATCGGCCATTGTAGTAACGACAATATCGCCATTCTTATCTATATAATGCAAATTTCTAAAATCTTGTTTTTGGGTTGATAAATTATTAAACTGTTTTATTAGTCCCTCTATATTTATAGTTCGTGCATCTTCTGAATTAGCTATAACACTTATGTCCGTTAATCGTTCATTAAACCAGTTATCTATATATATACCTTGTGCTCTAATGGTATCGTCAATGTATTCAATGGCATGTTTTTTTTCTGAACTATATTCAATAAATATAAATGATATTATGCTAATTATTCCAAATAAAAGAATAATTGTAACACTCCAAAATCTCATCTGACTCTTTAATGTTTTAGGCATATATCGTTCTTTGATTCTTCGTAGTATTCCCATACTGTCACCCCTTTCAGTAACAACTATAATACTGTTTCTATCGATCTTCGTTACGAAGATCGAATTATATGATTTCTATATCCTTCGCTTATTTCTTAATAATTTTATTTGCCATAACAACAGCTTCCTTTAAATTAATTGCATATCCATCGGCACCAATATCATGTTGCTCACCTTGAATACATGTTCCCAGAAATGTCAATTCCTTTTTATTACTATTAAATATATACGGATATAGCAGTGACATAATTGAATATTTCTAAAAAACTTCAATAACTTTATTAACCATGCATAATATATCGGAATTTGTCCTATGAATTTTTAGGGATATTACTATTTTATATAAATAAATAATCCCCTTAATCAAACGTGTATTTAAGAGGATTATTTATATCTAATGTAATATTATTAATAATCAAATTCATATTATTTCCCATTACTTCCTTACTTTATATTTCCTTCATATGCTACAATTAACTCGTGTAAGTACTGGCTCATTTTTTATTATTTCAGCAGCTCTATATTTTTAAATTTCTAATGCTTTATTTAAATTCTTAATTATATGGTCTTCTTTATAGGGCTTTACAATAAATGTATTAGCCCCATTTGCCACTGCTTCCCTTACCATTAGCTCTTGACCCATAGCAGAAACCATGGCAACCTTTGCTTTAGAGTCATAATCTTTAATAAGTTTTAGGGCTTCAATACCTGTCATCTCAGGCATTGTTATATCCATAGTAACAACATCTGGTCTAAGCTCTTTATATTTTTCAATGGCTTCGATGCCATTTGCCGCTTCTCCAACTATTTGAAAGCCATTTTTCTCAAGTATCATTTTAAGAGAGATTCTAGCAAAGGATGCATCGTCTACAATTAAAACCTTAGTCATTTTATCAAACTCCTTTTAATTCACTATTCTAACTCTAATCTTTTAAAATCATCTAGTATCATATATAATATCTTTTTTATATTTCTAAGCCTATATTAATCTCTATTTCTCCTGCAGGAGTATCAAAAATAATTGCAATGGTTTGAACTTGGCTGATAACAGCCTCTAAGTTTTTACCCATTATCATTGTTGGGGGTGATATATCTAAAGTTTTATTAAGTTCACTTTCAAATATGGTACATGAGCCACCAGTTATCATATTAGTAAGCTCACATATTGAGCTTTTTACCATCTCATTTATTTCTTCAACTGGCATACCCATCATCATAGTAGATGATAATTTTTTTACGGTATCAAGCTGCATATTATAGGTGACGTTGCCCTTTATATCCCCTGTTATACCTACGACTACAACTGCCGAATAATTAGAAATCAATCCTTCCTTTAGCAATATATCTTTTTTCTTTATATCCGATAAACCAAATTGTGATGTAACATTTATAAAAGAAGTAATAAAAGGGTTTAGCATGTTTTCATCTATTGACATTTCTGAACCTCCAATGTGTTGAATTCTATTTCCATACCTTAATGAAATTTATAAGGACTTCTCAAAGGCAACATTTAAATTGAATATACCTATATTGGTTTCATAGACTGCTTCAAAGGAATTTGCATTTGGGGTGTCAATTACAACTTCATCACCGAAGAAAATACTGGGCGGAGTGAGTCTTAGATTTAGCCCCCTATTTTCATTATTAATTTCCGTTATTCCATTACCCGATATCATATTTGCTATTTCAGAAATCGTAAAGAATACTTCGGAGGTAATATCATTATAGCTATCTTCATTTATGATTTCAGAGATTTTCATAGCCATTTCTTGATTCATATCAAGGACTACTCTTCCCTTACCGCCCTCTGTTATTCCAATTACCACTACCAATCCCCTTGATTCTATACTTTTTAAACCTTCCTCTATGCTAACTTCCTTAGGTGTGACCTCTAGCACATCTTCAAATACACTTATTGTTGAATCTAAAAAAGGTTTTAATAGTTTTTTATCAAAACTCATCTTTTTCTCTCCTTGTTTTATATTCCTAGGATTATTTTTATGGCTTCCATAAGGGATGCTGCTTTAAAGGGTTTCTTTATGGTATGGGAAACACCGCTTTCCTTTGCCTCTACTATCAAATCCTCGTCACCCATGGCACTTAGCATAAGTATCTTAGCATCCTGGTTTATGGCGATTATATTTTTACTTGCCTCTATACCATCCATTATTGGCATGGTAACATCCATGGTTACTATATCCGGCTGTAAATCCATAAATAAATCCACGGCCTCTTTACCATTTTTTGCATTACCTACTATCTCTATTTCATAGGGCAATACTGCCTTTTTAATCATTTTATGAATCATTGGGGAATCATCAACTATAAGCAGTTTATATGTGCTTCCATTGGATTTTAATAATTTTTCCATATTGGTAGCCTCCTCTTATTTCTTCTATGGTATGTTATTGGACCAAGGCCTTAAAAATATTTTCATGTATAATTCCATTAAAGACCCCTATTTCCCTTAGAAGCCTTGATTTCTTTATCAAATGCTTGTCCAAGGTAGATATGAACCTTATTCTTTCTAAGTATATATTTTTTATATTTTCAAGTATTTCAAATCTATTATCCTCTTCAAAGGATAATTCAGCTTGTGACGATAATCTTAGTTCTAATAAAACCAATTCTTTACTTAAAAGTCTATTATCATTTTCAATTCTTTCTAATTCTTCTACATCATTCACCGATATTATAGAGTATTTGTCACATATATTAATGCTGCTTAAAATATATTGTTTTATATTATTTTCTATGATATAGATTATTTCAAAGCCATCTTTGTTATACTCTACATTACAAAGCTCTAATAATCTTAGTATTTTACTTAGATATATGATTGTTTCCCTTAAATTAGATTCTTTTGGTATTATATCTATCAATTCTTTACATATGGTGTCCATATCTAATATTTTTTCTTTGTATTTATCTTCTATATTAAGATCTTTTATAAGTTCATGTATTTCTAAGTATCTTTTGATTATTTCCTTTAAAATTAATGTATCATCAATATATGATCCATAACTAATTGCTGGGACTACTTTACTTTCTTCCTGTGTCCCATTATTTTTATAATTTTTTATACTATATATTAAATTTTCAATATCATCATTGTACTGAGATGAATTCTTGTTTTTAACAATAGTCTTTATTAGATCAAGGGAATCAAGGATCAGTTTTATATTATCATCCCTTAGCTTTATTTCCTCTTTTCTTAACATATCTAATATGTTTTCAGATTCATGACTAATTTTTTGTATTCCAATTTCATTAACTAAACCAGCATTTCCCTTAAGTGTGTGAAAGCCTCTAAAGATATCATTTAGCAAGTCTTTATTCTCTCTATTGTTTTCAAGTTCCAATAAGGATTTTTCAATGGTATTTATATGTTCAAATGCATCGTTATAAAAAAGCTCTTTCATTTGATCGTTTGCCATTAAATCACTCATACGCACACCCCCTCAATTGATAGATCAGTATTCCTACATCATCTGTGCGCTTTCTGTATTCCCAGAAAATATTATCTATTAGTTTTTCTATATTATTCTCTTTACCATTAAAGGAGTTTACAACCTTTATATTCTCTCTTAATCCATCTGTAAACATAATGATTAAGTCATTTTCATTAAGTTCTCTTGTTAGTAGGTTTATTTTTTGTACTCCCTTACCAACAACTCCATAGTCTCCATATAGAAGATTTTGTTTTTCATCCACTATCATCATTCTTGTATTACCAACACCAGAATAATATAATAATCCATTTTCTATCTTCGAAATACCAATTGCTGCTCCCCTGGTATTAATCAATTCCCTATCGCATATACGTAATATTTCATCGGGCATTTTATCAATATTCTCCCCTATAATTTCCTCTCCAAGGGAGGCAGCCTCCTCAGCATATCTACCATGACCAAGGCCATCTATTATAACTAATACTGTGGCTGTATCATTTTGAAAATAAAGTGCCTTATCACCACAATAGCTTTCTCCCTTCAAGGGATTTATCTTTGAAGCAAAACTCACTATTTCCACATCCTTATAGTAACTCTAGTACCTTTACCATACTCTGATTCAATATAAAATTCATCCATCATTCTCTTCATCCCCGGCAGTCCTCCCCCTAAGCCTCCATTGGTGGAATAACCATCCTCCATAGCTGCGCTTATGTTCTTTATTCCAGGCCCATTATCCTCAGAAGATATCTCTATCCCTAAAGCTTCTCCTTTAGAGATTTTCTTTATACAAATTTTTCCTCCATCTATGGTATGAAAAAAAACGTTACTAGCTAATTCACTGACGGAAGTTCCTATATAATAAACCTTAATTTTTTCAAATCCTATTTCCTTGGCAATCTTCATTGCATTTTGCCTAACATTTGAAATATCTACCTCATCAGAAATATCTAATATTAATAAATTATCAGCAATGTTATTTTCCATTTCCTGTTTCCACCCTTATCTGTATGCATTATCCTAATTATTTTATATAAGTTTCATTCCTAGAAACACCGTTGTCTTACTAGGAGTTGAATCAATACTAAATTGATGAACTAATTTTTTTGCAGCAGGCAATCCCATACCTAAACCGCCTCCTGTTGTATAGCCTTCTTTCATTGCAAGTTCAATGTCCTTAATGCCTTTACCCTCATCTTCTATAAATATTTTTATTTCAGTGTTTGTTCTATTCTGTTCATACATGATTTTACAGGTTCCTTCACCTGCATATTTGATTACATTCCTTGCTATCTCAGATACTGCTGTAGCTAGCTTAGTCTGATCAGTTAATGAAAATTTAAGGCTTTGGGCAATTTGTCTAGCCTTATTTCTTGCAATAATTATATCTACTTCATTTTTCAATTCAACTATGGCACTATTCATCGGCATCACCATTTAAAAATATCATTGTCTATATTTTTTTGGATCAATTTTATTCCTTCTTCAAGGTTTAAGGCAGTATTAGCTTTTATCAAATCTCCACCTATTTCAACTAAGGTTATTGCCACCTCAGGCCTAATCCCTGTAATTACTACCTCTGCTCCTAGAAGCTTGCCCATTTTAACCGTATCATTAACTGTCCTTGCCATAAAAGAATCCACTGTATCCAAGGCGCTTATGTCAATAACTATTCCTAAGGCTTCTGTTTCGTTAATTTTATTTAATACATCATTTTGAAATTCTATAACATCAATGTCCGTTAAGTCCACCTGAATAGATGCTAGTAATATATTTTTTATTTTTAAAATAGGTATTTTCATACCCCACCTCCTATTCACTGGATATGCTTTTACCTATTAAGTTAAATGCTAATTCTACCCCAGATTTTAGGGTTCCCTTTGTATTCAAACCATGAAAATCTATATTTAACTTAACTATTGTTTGGGCCGCTTCGGGACTAATTCCCGTTACTATTACCTCAGAACCAACCATTTTAGTTGCTTTGATTGTCTTAATTAAGTGGTGTGCAACTTTAGTATCAATTACAGGCACTCCTGTAACATCTATTATGGCTACCTTAGCTTCATTATTTACTACTCCCGATAGAAGGTCCTCAATTATCTTTTGGGCTCTAACGGTATCTATAACCCCTACTAGAGGCAGTAGCACTATTTCATTCCATAGCTTAACCACGGGAGTAGATAGTTCAAGTATGGATTTGCTTTGTCTTACAATTATTTGCTCCCTTTTTTCCATATAAATATCAAAGGTAAACATCCCTATTTTGTCTATTATATTATTTAATTTAACGATTATCTCATTGAGCTTAGATGGATCATTTTCAAATTTATTCTGTAAATAACTTAATAGTACATCCTTGAGCAAAAAAATATAGGATGCTACCTCAGAAGGTTTAAAGCCCTTTTTTACCATATTGCTGCTAAATTCATCTAATCCCCTATATACATCTTCTTTTTTCATGCTTTCTTCAATATTAAAATCAGATCCACTTTCATTTATAGCCAATAAAATTTTTTTGTATAAATTCTTTGTCTCTCTTTGTATGTCATTTAAGGTCATATACTCTATATTGTTCCCATGGGTAAATTTTTTTACTTCTTCTATCCACTTGAGTAGAATTTCATCGTAGTTTACTTCAAGTATATTTATCAGGTCGTTTTTAGTGTTATTATGCATTTTGTCCTCCTTTTAAGGAATAATATTTACAAAGCAAATTTATCCTTTATTTAACCCTATGCAAATCTTTTAGTTGGTAACTTTATTATGAACTTAACCCCATCAATATCTTCTAAATTAAGTACATTTATTTCTCCCTTACACAAAGTAATTATTTCCTTAGCTATATATAATCCTAAACCTGTTCCCTTACCTTTGCTTTTGGTAGTATAGAATGGCTCAAAAATCTTATCTCTATCATTTTTAGGGATTTCTCCCCCATTATTTTTATAGGAAATAATTAAATACTCTTCTTGTATCTGAAAATCTATTGCTATTAGATTGTCGATTCTTTTTCTTTCATTTTCTTTAAATATATCTATGCTATTGTTAATTAATATCATAAATAGTTGTTCTATTTGTTGTACTGGAATCTGTAGCTTTATCTCCTCAAGATCACTAAACATTCCTTGCCATGTATTCTCAATTAAAGTATTGTTAACTATTATCTTGGAATGTTTTTGTATTGTATTATTCATAATTAATAATACATTTTCTAATACATTAAATATGTTTTCATTTATGAATCTATAATTATCCTTGTACATAAAATTTCTAATGGTTTTTATTTTTTCCATTATTCTTGAAGTGCCCCTAAATGATGAACTGATTAATTGCCTTAGTTCTTTTATATTTTTTTCGATTTTGATATGTTCTTCATATATCTTATCTTCTTTAATAGGGTTTATTTCTTCTAGACTCTTTTCTATTTGTTTTAGGTATATATCAGCCAGCTGCATATTGGCCCTCATATATGTGTTAGGCGTATTAATCTCATGTATTACATTGGCTGCTACCTGTCCTATTGAGTTTAGCTTTTCTGATTCTAGTAACTGTAAATTCTTCTTTGCTTCAACTTCTTCCTTTAATGATATATAGGAATTTATATCCTCTATTTTTATTAGGAGAAATTCTCCCATTCTTTTTATGGATACGGAATAGAAGACATGTTGCTTTTCATTAATTGATTTCTTATATGAAAGCACATATTCATCATTTTGAGTATCATCACCTAGTTTTTTAAGTAGCTCCACTATATCAAAGCCTTCAAACAGGTCATTTATGGATATTTTTTTATTTAAGTCTACATCCATAGTCAATTGGTTCCGTGAAAAATCATTCATGAACAAAATTTGAAGCTTTAAATCTAAAATAATAATACCAATATTTAAGTCATTTATTATGTTCATAACTAAATCCGTATTTATTGTTTCATTATAGAATATATTCACCTACTCTACACTCCTTAACCTTCCACAGCCTTTACTATCTCTGATGCTATCTCCCAGCTTGGAACTACTATATCAGCTCCACCCCTTGCGATAGTCTCCTTTGGCATTCCAAACACTATGGAACTGGCTTCACTTTCTGCTATGGTAATTCCTCCAGATTGCCTGATTTTAACCATGGCCTGGGCTCCGTCACTTCCCATTCCAGTCATTATAACTCCGATAGTATTACTTCCAAAATACTCTAATACTGATTCCATCATTATATCTACCGATGGAATAAATAAATGATCTGGTTTTTTTGTTGTTCTTAAAACTAGTTCTCCACTATATCTCTTTACAAGTTTTAAATGATACCCTCCCTTTGCTAAGTATATATTTCCTGGCTCTACTTCCATTCCTCCCTTGGCTTCATGGACCTTCATAGGACAATGGTTATCAAGTCTACTGGCAAAGGGAGAAGTGAAGCTAGGTGGCATATGCTGGACAATAAATACTGCTGCATTCATATCAAGTGGTAAGTAGGGCAATACATCAAATATTGTTTTAGGTCCACCTGTAGATATTCCAATGGTCACGGCCTTAAAATCATTTCCTAATTTATTAATCTGTTTTGTAGTATTTGACTGCCTCTGTATTGCTTTAATGTACTTTTTAGATTTTCTTTCTTTTTTATCATAATAATATGCCGCTTTTATTTTTAGTTTTAATTCCTTTTCAACGCTGGACATATTGCTGGATACTGTGCCTCCAGGTTTTGCTACATAATCAAAGGCACCTAATTCTAAAGCCTCAAAGGTTGTTATAGCTCCATCTTGAGTTAGGGAAGATACCATAATAACCGGCGCGATCTTTTCCTCAACTATAATTTGAAGTGAGGTGATTCCATCTATTACGGGCATATTAATATCCATGGTTATAACATCAGGCCTTAGCTCCCTTGCCTTTAAGACAGCATCCTCGCCATCTCTAGCCTTTCCTATAACCTCTAACTCTCTATCTGAGTTAATTATTCTTTCCAAAGTTTTTCTCATAAGTGCAGAATCGTCACATATTAAAACCTTTATTTTATCCATAGCCTCGCCTCTTTACTTGATAAAGTATAGTAATTAAGATTAAAGGCGAAATAATTCGCCTCCAATCCTATTCTTCTATCTGTAAAGCTTCCTCTTCTATTTCTGTTTTTTCTTTTATACTCTCTTCTATTTTTTCTTCTATTTCAATATCTAAAATTTTCTCTATATCAAAGAGCATAATCATTCGTTTGCCATTATCTAATTTGGCTATACCATGTATAAACTCTTCACCTTTTTTATCATTCATAACTCCTGGAGTATCTTCTAAATCTTTATTACTAATTTTAATGATTTGTGTAACTTTATCTACTATAAACCCAGTTTTCATAGAGTCTATTTCAACAATTACTATCCTTGTTGTATTATCGTATTCTATTTGCTCTATGCCAAATCTTTTTCTTAGGCTAATAAGAGGTATTAATTCTCCTCTAAGATTAGTCATGCCTTCTATATATTTTGGGGCCTTTGGCATTTCTGTTACATATTCTATTCGATTTATTTCCTTTACATTTTCTATCCCTATGCCATATTCTTCATTTTCAATATTAAATACAACATATTGTTCCTCTTCTACTTCTCTTTTTTCTTCTTTTATTTCTTCAACCTCTAACTCTATATCAGAAAGTATAGTCGTTGCTTCTTCACTCAGCAGCTCAGTTTCATCTAATATAACTACTAATCTTTTTCCAGTTTCATCCTTAATGGCACTCTTTAATTCCTTAGTGTCCTTAACAATTATATCGGGAATACTTTCAATGGTATCCCTTTGAACTATTTTGACTTCATTTACACTATCTACGGTTATACCAATATACATATTATTTATATTTATTACCAGTATCCTCTGTTCCTTTTCAAAATCAAAATTGCTAATTACTTCAAATATATCTTGTAGTGATTTTACCCTTGACATAATATCCTCTTGGCATGTTTCCTGGGCCTTCTCACTTTGATTATTGCTTTTAAGATTTAAGGCTTCTTTCATTTCTCCTAGAACCTGATTATATTCCTTTTTCATTTTAGCCAAGATGTCCAACATATCTTCATCGGATGTAAAAAGCCCATCTATCCAATCCATAAAATTATCCTCTTTAATGTTAAATGATGAGTTGCCATTCATAAAGTCCCTGAAATTCTCAATAGTTCTATTAAAATATTGCTTCCATAACTCTATTTCTTCGCCCTTTTCCTTATTCAAGGACTTAACTTGAAATAATTTACGCAAATCTATTATGGGTAGTAGATTACCCCTCACGGTTTGAACTCCCTTTACATAATAGGGGGCATTGGGCACAGGAGTTATATCATTTACCCTTATGATTTCTCTAACCTGCTCAATATAAAAAGCATATTCTTCCTTACCAAGATTGAAAGTTACTAATTGTTCTTCTTCTATATGTTTTTTTGGATTATCAATCCCATTACCATCAATACTCTCAAGGAAACTATCATTTATATGGGTCTCTTTCTTAGTTTCCTTTAGAATCTCATCCACATTTAATTTCATCACTATTCTTTCGCCATTATTTAACTTAATAACTCCTTCTATATAGGCTTCATCTATGGAAGTAACTATACTTGGGGTTTTTTCTATAACATCGTTTTTAATTTTTATTACTTCATTTACTTTGTCTACAACAAATCCAAATATGCTATCTTCCTTCTCTATTACTAGCATCCTACTCATATAATCTATTTCTTCTTTATCTAGTCCAAGCTTTAACCTAGTATCTATAACGGGTAAAATTTGACCTCTTATATTTGATATCCCCATTACAAATTTAGGTGCAGCAGGTACATTTATAACATCTTTTATTCTTATTATTTCTTTTATTCTATTGATATCTATGGCAAATTCTTCATTATTTAATTCAAATATGACAACTTGTATCTCTTCAATACTTTTCATTATACCTCCCTCCTAACTTACATATTTTGCATATCGTCAGCTTGACTTGCAATATCTTCGATGGCTTCGGATATTGCTTGCATTACCTTGTTTCCTTCTTCCGCTGCCTTAGAAGCTTCAGATGATATTTTATTAATCTGCTCTGCTCCTGCTGCTATTTCTTCTACTGCCTTATTGGCTTCTTCTACTGCCTTCAGGGCCTCCGATGCACCCTTATTTATTTCATTGGTCCCTACTTGTACTTCATTAACATCCTTTTCAATTACATTTAGTCCATCTGTAGCCTTTCTAGAATTTTCTGCCTCATCGGCTGCTTTTTTTCCTGCTACCTCTATATCATTGGCTACTACTAAGATTTGATTTTGCATATTTCTAACCATATCCTTAATCTTTTCAGCATTTTCTGAGGAGTCATTTGCTAATGTTCTAATATCACCGGCTACTACCGAAAATCCTCTACCAAAATCCCCCGCCCTAGCAGCTTCCACTGAACCGTTTACTGCAAGCATGTTGGTCATAAGAGAAACATTTACTATTTGATCCACTATCTTATCTATATTTCTAGTTTTTTCTTCTAAGAGTTTGATATTTTGTGAAGTTTTTATATTCTCCTGTGCAGACTCAAATATGCTTTCTATGAAGTTATCAACATTTACTTTATTAGTAGTTAAAATTCCTTTTAACGAATCTATCTTCTTCTCGTTATCTTCTGTTATGGCAACCATATCATTAAATATAGCTTCTAATTCATCACCAACTTTTCTATTTTTATCAGTTATTTTAGCTTGTTCTTGAGCGCCCTTAGATATCTGTTCTATGGCAACGGAAATTTGTTTTGAAGATGTAGTTGCTTCTTCTATGCTTGCCGATAGTTGTTCTGCTGCACCTGCAACTTCCTCTGCAGATTTTTGTGTATCGGTGGAGGCTCTTAGTACATCTGTTAGTTCTGCCAGCTCCTCCGATGCATCCTGCATCTCTAGGAATGCCTTATTCTGCTGTTCATTTGCCGTAGCAGATTCTTGAGCTGCACTTCCCTGCTCCTCTGCTGCACTTGCAATAACTTCGGCACCCTTCAAAAATTCCTCTGAATAATCCGATGCCTTATTGGAATTCTCATTCATTCTTTCATTTGATTCAACCATTTCCTTCATATCAGTAGATATTGTATTTAAGTCATCAATTATTGTCTTTGACTTTTCTACCTCTTCTAGGGTGGTTTTGCCTATTGTTTCTACATTTTTTACTACTTCCTGTACTTGAGCCTGTATTTCATCAACAACATTTCTTATACCTCTAGCTGATTGCTCTGATAATTCTGCAAGATTTCTAACCTCATCTGCAACCACAGCAAATCCCTTACCGTGCTCCCCAGCTCTTGCAGCTTCAATTGCAGCATTTAATGCCAAAAGATTTGTTTGATCAGCTATCCCTACTACTGCCCCTACTATTTTCCCTATTTCTTCAGAGTGCTTCTCAAGTTCCTTTATTTTTTCTATTGACTCAACATTAGCATTGGAACTTAGTTTAACTCCTTCTACAAGCTTTTCTATATCATTTTTTATATCTCCAACTAATTTTCCAAGGGCAATTCCCTTATCTAAAGAAGCCCTTGATCTATTCGATGCAACCTTTGCCGATTGCTGAATCTGGTAAACGGCTGCCCTGGATTCTTCTGCTGCCGATGATGCATAATCTGCCTTTTCAGATACCTGTACTATTGTGGTCTCAAGCTCTTGGGATGCAGCTGAGGCTTCATTTAACGATACTGTCATCTGATCAACGGCTGAGGCTAATCTTTCAGCTATGGCCTGTTGTCTCGCAAGGGTTCTTGCCTTGGCCCTCTCCCTAGCTGCCTTCTTTGCTGCCTCCCTCTTTTTTTGTAAATCCTGTAGATCTGTATTTGACTCTTCATTTACTGAAATTCCTTTATTTACTTGTGGTCTTGATAATTTTTTTTCTTGCATTTTAATTCCTCCTAAGTTTATTATTAAAATATGAATAATGCCTTTGTTAAAGTTTGTGTTTCTCTATTAGCTATAAATGAGTCTAAGTGGGTCAATTACTAGTTTAATTTCTCCTTTACCAGTAATAACTGCACCACTATAAAAGCTTATATTTGAAAGTAGTCCCGGTAATGGTTTTATCAGATATTCACTTTCACCAATTACCTTGTCTACTTTAATGGCAAATTTTCTTCCCTTTATATAACTAACCAGTATTTCTAATTCCTCGGGGTATTCATCTGGTTTATTTAGTATTTTAGATAATGATAGTAAGGGTAGTATCTCATCCCTAACTATTATCATCTGTTTATTCTTATGAGTTATGATATTCTCCCTATCGACCCTTACGGTCTCAATTATGTGTTGAACAGATATATAGTAATACTCTCTATCTACTCTTGCTTCTATGCCCTTATTTACTGCAAGGGTTAGGGGAAGCTTCATCTTTATAGTTGTTCCCATGTCAATTTCACTTTCTAAGGAAACGGAACCAGAAATTCTTTCAATATTTGTTCTAACTACATCCATCCCCACCCCTCGTCCCGATAAATCTGAGACCTCTGTTTTAGTTGAAAAACCAGGGGCAAATACCAGCATTTGCAATTCATTTTTACTCATCTTTTCTATGTTATTCTCTTCTATAATCCCCTTTTCAATTGCCTTCTTTGCAACCTTCTCTGGGTCTATACCTTTACCATCATCTTTGATTTCTATGATTACAAATTGACCTTCATTATAGCCCTTAATACTTATATTCCCTGTTTCACCCTTGCCTTTTTTCATACGTTCCTGTGGACTTTCAATTCCATGGTCTATAGAGTTTCTAATTATATGTACCAATGGGTCTCCAATAACTTCCACAAGGGTTTTATCAAGCTCTGTGTCTTCACCCTGTATATCTATATTAATTTTTTTTCCTAGACTTTTAGAAAGGTCCCTTATTAATCTAGGAAATCTAGAAAAAACTATTGATAGTGGTACCATTCTAATGGCCATTATTGTATCTTGAAGGTCTTCACTTATTCTAGATACTTGATTTCCAGCCTGTTTAATTTTATCTGCAACCTTAGCTAGTCCATATTCAATTAAAATCTCCTTGGCCAAGGAGTTAAAATTATTCTTTTTTATCATTAGCTCCCCAATAAGATTCATAAGCTTGTCTATCTTCTCCTGGGGTACCTTTATTACTTGATTAGTAAAAGATACACTTCTTTGAGGTTTTTCAATATCATCCCTTTGGTCTTTACTATCTTTTTTTTCTAATTCATTTATTAATTCCTTAAAATTATGACAGGCATTATTAATAGATACATTTCCCCTACGAACTTCTTCAATAACAACTATTTTCTGTCTTACTTTCTTTGCTAATTTAGAATTATTTTTACCCTCAAATAGTTTTATTAAGTTTTTAAGAGCTCTCTCTATTGAATCTAATGACGTGTTGTAATCATCACTACCTTTAATTTTGTCAATCCCTATACCTATGGATTCTATTAATTGGTCTAAGGTCTCTTTAAAAGCAACTTCACCAGCATCTAGATCCTTATCTTCTCTTGCTAAATCTTCTACTAAAGATAAATCATTTATTTTATCAACAAATACATCTGTATTCATCACAGTATTATCGTTTTGTTTAAATCTATTGACTATAAATTTTAATGAATCTATTCCATATAAAAGGGTATCTATATCACTATTGACCAGAGGCTGCTTATTATCTCTTTTGATTTGAATTACCGATTCTATGCTTGTGGATAATTTTAATACTTCATTTAATAAATGCTTGCTCCTTATTCTTTTATCTTCAATGGTTGATATCAATAGCCCAGCATTACCCTTTATACTATGAATGCTTCTAAAGATTTCATCTAGCAGGCCTAAGCTGTTTGGCTTCCTTTCTATTTTCATAAAAACCTCTTCAATCAACTCTATATGGTCAACTGTCTCAAGAATAAATACTTCCTTCATTCCCTCTGGAAAACTTATATCTATACTGTCTATATCTTCGATTTCATCTTGGATTGAATTTGTTATACCTTCTTCTAAATCGCTAAAGTCTATATCCTTTAAGACTATTATTACAGGATCTTCATTCTTATTGGCTTTTTTTACAGCTCTATCAACATCGAATATCATCTTCAGAAGTATATCTGAACTCTTTAATAAAAAATCTACCTCTTCGCTATTAATCTTTTCCTTTAGCTTTCTTTTCTTGTCTAATAGATTTTCAATAATGTGGGATAGATGTTTTATGTGGTTAAGATTAAAAAAGGATGACAATCCCTTTACTGAATGAATAATCCTAAAGAGTTCTTGGACAATTTCTTCTTCATATATGTCTTCAGAGCTTAGAATTTTTTCTTCTATCCCATCAAGGGTTTCCATTGCTTCATCATAAAAACCCTCAAGAAATTCTATCTCATCCCTTTCAATTGATATTTTCATTCTTAATCCCCCAGTAACAATTTAATATGCTCAATCAACACCTCTGGCTCCGTTGGTTTTACTATATATATATCTGCACCTGCATCAAAGGCCCTAATCTTATCCATTGCTTGGTCCTCGGTGGTAATGATTATTATTGGTGAATTTTTGTACTCTTCATTTTCTCTTATTTTTTTCACCATTGTATATCCATCCATATTAGGCATATTTATATCTGAAATAATTGCATCTACATTATTTAAAAGTAATTTTTCTAGGCCATCTACTCCATCAATTGCAGTTATAATTTCATATCCTAATATATTGAGTATGTAACAGTGATAGTTTCTCGCCATTTCTGAGTCATCAACTATTAGTACTGTTTTAGTCATAATTTCCTCCAATTTACAAAGTATTTTTTTGATAAACAATATAGTCTCTTTTTCTTTTTAAAGTAAAGGCACTAGAAATTCTACTGATGGATTCAGAATGCCCTAGAAAAATATATCCTCCTAAATTTAATGAATTAAAGAAATTAAACACCACTTTTTTACTGGAATCTTCATCAAAGTAAATCAATGCATTTCTACAGAAAATAAAATCTATATTTTTTTGTTTGTCCATGCTTTCTCTATCCATAAAATTAATTTTTTTAAACTCCACCATTTTTTTAATTGCAGAATTAATTAAATATCCATTCCTCGTAGGGGTAAAGTATTTCTCTAAATAATCAATTGGTACGTCCCTCACGGCCCTATCCGTATAGAAGCCTTTTTTTGCTTTGTCTAGAACATCAGTATTTATGTCAGAGCCTAATACCTCTATATTCCACGACCTAAAGTCATCTAGCATCTCCCTAATAATGATGGCTAAGGTATAGGGTTCTTCGCCACTTGCACAGGCAGCAGACCATATTCTTATGTTTCTGTCTCCCCTTCTTTTCTTTTCTTCTTCTAGTTCCAGTAGTAAGACTTCTCCAAAAATCGCAAGCTGGTCGAATTCTCTAAAAAAATATGTTTCATTTATGGTTATAGAGTTTATTAATTCTTGAAATTCTTTATTATCGCTATCTATGCATTGTAAATGTCTAATATAATCCTTTATATTGCTATATCCAAGGGCATTTGCACGTTTAGACACTCTCTTTTTTATGAAGTAAAGTTTTTGTTCTTCGAAATGGAGTCCAGCCCTTTTGTATATTAAACTCTGGAGGGACTTAAAGTCCTTTAGACCTAATTCAATATCTCCTTCTTTATTAGACAGATTTTCCTTTAATACTTTTGAATGCATCATATATAGCCTCCTGTATTTCTTCTCTTTTGATCTCCATTGATAAATTATTCAGGGCCTTTAAATCTTCTGAGTTACCACTATCCTTTAGAAGTTCTATTCCTGCAAGTTTAATCATATATTCCTTCTCTTTTATCATTTTTAAAGCTTTCTTTCTAACTACACCCGGGCATTCATTTCTATATATAAGCTTTAAAATTTTATAGTGGATAATACTATCGCCTATATTTTCTTCTGCATTCTTTAACTTCTCTACTATTTCCTTTGGAATTTTCTCTGTTGTATTTTCAAGGGCATTAATTATTTCTGATATAAAAAGGGTTATTTCAAAATTGTTTATAACTTTATCTATTGCTTTAAATACAGTGTAATCATCTAAAATAGAAGTATATTTCAATAAAGAATGTACGAGAAATGGATTTTCAAAGTCCTCATAATGCTTAGATAAAATTTCCTTATATCTAGAGCTCTCTCCTATCTTCCATAGTGCCTCAAGGCCTGCGCAAATAAGCATTGTATTTTTTTCTGTCATTAATATTTCTTCAATATCATTAACTGAAGTTTCGAAAGAATTTTCACCTAAGATTTCAACTATTCTTATTTTTACATTTAAATCTTCATCATTTTTTAATCTTTCTAATAAAATTTCTGTTACTTCATCTCGTAGATTACCATCTAAAGAATCAATTAAAAATTTTCTTACATCTTTGTTTTGTTTTTTTATAGTCTGTCTTAGTAAATCATAGTTTTCTATGGAATGGCTATTGATTATGTCTATTGCTCCATTTCTACTAAATACATCCTCAGAGTTTAACAGGCTTAAAATTAATTCTAGTTTTTCTTCACAGTATAATTCTTTAATAGTAAGTAGCATTTGCTCCTTTATTTGTATATTTGTTTCTACTTGTATTCTTTTTACTAACTCATTCATAAACTCTTTACATCTATTTGTAGAAATATAGTAGATAATTTCCCTTTTTTTATGAAGATCATTTCCATCTAGTATCTCTAGGATTTCTTTATTATCCATTTTTACCTCCAAATTATCAGGCTTTGTAACTCTTTTTGATAATGTGTTTCCATCTATCAATCTTTTCCTTTGCCCTACCTACAACAGCCTTTAAGTCTTCCAAGGATTCAAAGGGCTTTAAAACTAGGTCATTGGCTCCCGCTTCCATGCACCTAATTGCGATATCCATTGTAGAAAATGCTGTCATCATAATAACCTGTGTAAGTCCATCTATCCTTTTTATTTCTTTAAGAAATTCTATCCCATTCATCTCTGGCATTTTTATGTCGCTTAGTATAATATCTACCTTCTCTTTTTTTATGATTTCAAGGGCCTCTATAGGATTTAAAGCAGTTAGAATATTATAATTGCTATCTAGTTCAAAATATTTTCCGATAGTATCTACTATTTCTTGTTCGTCATCTACGATCATCATAGTACGCTTAGTCATAATTATCATTCCTCTCGCATAATGTAGTGAATTTAATCTTCTTTTTTACTCATAAGTATTTGCAAGTTCTTTTTAGCCCTTTCGTGCTGAGGGTCTAGTTTAAGTATCCTTTCAAACTCTTCAATTGCATAGTTGTCAAAGCCTAGCATGGAGTAGCAAACACCTATATTGTTGATTATTTTTATATCATCTTCATTATGTATAAGTGCAGCTCGAAAATATCCTACAGCCTTAAAGTACTCTCCATTTTTATATAGCTCTTTGCCCCTAGTAAATAAATCTACTTTATTTCCCTTGATCTTATTTGCTTTATAACTTTCCTTTAACTGGTTCAATTCATTTTTATATTTATTCTTTTCTTGATTTATTTTCTTTATAGTGTCTTCCATATCTGTAACTGTTTTTGATAGTTTTTCATTCTCTAGTTCAATATTTTTCATTTTTATCTCATAATCTTTTATATTCTCTTGAAATTCATTATTTTCTTGTGATTTATTAAGTCTGTTACTTTCAAAAGTGTCCAGTTTATCTTCTATATGTTCATATTCCTTTTTTAGTTCTTCATACTTTATGTCTAGCGCCGCTTTAGCATCTTGGGAGCTTTTTTCAGCTTCTTGAGATTTCTCTAAGTCTTTCTTTAAATTTTCTATCTGATTTATCAATTTTTCTATCTCTTCCCCGTTACCTATAACAACTTTTTTATGTTTCAATAAATCCATAAATGAGGTCTTTCCCTTTTTTTCCTCCATTCCTATCCCTCCATTTTTAATATCCTATTTACAATACATCTATAGTCTCTACTACCATTGCTTTCTGGTGCATATTCTAAAACGCTCATATGTCTAGCAGGAGCCTCTGCAATGGATATATTACGTCTCACTTCAAAAAACATTAATTCATAATTAAAACTATTTTTTATATCCTCTGCTATCTTTCTATATGCCTTGACTCTACCGTCAAAAAAGTTAAATATTACTCCTTTTAGTTTAAGATTAGGATTATATAAGTCACCGATTTTATGAATCAACTGTACCATTTCAGCGAAGCCCTCCATAGCAAGAAAATCCGCTTGCATAGGAACAAACACTTCATTAGATGCAATCATTGAAGATAACATTAGATTTCCGATAGTTGGAGGTGGGTCAAATATTATGAAATCATAGTTATTCTCTATGGCTTGTATATTTTCTTTTATAATCCATAATTTTTCTTCCTTAAAGGAAGTCTCAAAATCACTAAGCTCTTTACATGCTGGAATAATATCTAGATTTTCTCTAATGTTATGAATTATATCTGTTATAGGAGTAATACCTCGTAGAGCAGAGTACAGGTTTTTGTCTGAATCATATTCCATAATACCTAAGGATATAGAGGAATGACCCTGGGGATCCATATCAACTAAAAGTACTTTCTTATTCCTCAATGCTAAACCGTGGGCAATATTTACTGCACTTGTTGTTTTTCCACTGCCGCCCTTTCTATTTGCAAAATTAATAATTCTAGCCATGTTCTTCACCTCTAAAAATATATAATTAGAATAGATTATTTCTATGTAAATTTATTATTAGAATTCTATAACTATTCAAGTAATCACTTGCTTACTATTTTTCGTGCAATAATTATTAGTGCAATTACCATGCCAAAAATATATATAATTTAAAATTTTCTCTAACACTGTAAAAACGGAGAAAAGATTAGGTCTATATTACTATTTTTGTTTTGAATTATTGAAGTTTTTGCAGTATTGTGTTATTCTAACTGAAATTTTTGCAGTATTTTGTCACATTTTTGTATGAATAAAATATTGGATGTATAAGTGATATAAATTTTCATGTCAATCCAAATCTTCACTTATGAAATCCGTATACTTTCAAAAAAACAAACAAGCCATTAACAAAAATGTATCTTTGTTAATGGCTTTAATTATATTGTTTCTGAAAACCTTGCATTATTTAGTGCAAAATTTGCAGTTAAATTTTATATTTTTTTATTTTATTATAAAGGGTCCTTTCACTGATACCTAATATCTGTGAAGCTTCCTTCTTATTTTCTATGTTACATAGTATCTTTATAATATATTCCTTTTCAATATCTTCTAATGTTTTAACACCTTCTATTTGATGGCATTCATCGGATAGCTTATCCAGTATCTGTTTAGGGACATCCTCTAGTCCTATTATTTCATCGGTGGCAACTGAAATCATCCTTTCCACTACGTTTTTGAGTTCTCTAATGTTTCCTGGCCATTCATATTTAAGTAGTGTACTAATTACTTCTTCTGAAATTTTGTTTGATATAGTTAAGTATTCTTCCTTAAACATATTAATAAAATGATATACCAATTGGGGAGTATCTTCTTTTCTTTCCCTAAGGGGAGGCAATTCTATGGTAAAGGTGTTAATTCTATAATATAAATCCTTTCTAAATCTCCCTTCTTTAACTTCCCTTTCTACATCTTTATTTGTGGCACATATTATTCTAAAATCAGACTTTAAAGTAAGATTGCTTCCTAATCTCTCATAGGACTTTGACTCCAATATCCTAAGAAGTTTTGCTTGAAGCTTTAAATCCATTTCACAAATCTCATCTAAAAATAATGTTCCACCATTAGCTTCTTCAATTTTACCAGGCTTAGAAGTGTTTGCACCGGTGAAGGCTCCCTTTTCGTATCCAAACAATTCACTTTCCAACAATTCTGAAGGAATAGCTGCACAGTTTATTTTAATAAGATTTTTATTCTTTCTAACAGAATTATAATGTATAAAGTCTACTATGAGTTCTTTGCCTGTTCCACTTTCTCCTGTCACTAATATTGGTGATTCACTATTTGATAGTTTTAATGCTAGGTTAAGACATTGTTTAATTTTGTCACTGCTTCCTATAATAGCATTATATTTTCCACCGCTTTTATTATCAGAAACTTGTTTAGTTAATGCCTCCTTAACTATCCTTCTGATATCCTTTAACTTAATTGGTTTTGATACAAAATCTAATGCACCATTTTCTAAGAAATAATTGGATTTTCCTTTGTCTGCATAGGCAGTCATAATAATTATAGGTATATTAGGATTAATTTTTTTAATAAGCCTTAGGGCCTCGAATCCATCTATTTTGGGCATCTGTACATCAAGAAGTATCAAATTAGGGATTTCTTCTTTAATTTGCTCTATAACCTCACTTGCATTATAAAAACCTTGAGTTTCATAACTTTCTTTATTTAAAACCCTAACTAAAAGGTCTGTTATTTCTATTTGGTCATCGACTACATATATTTTCTTATTCATTGCTATCCTCCTTGCGACTACACTAATATGGTATTGTTACTACAAATGTACAACCAGCTATTTTATTATTTATCACCTTAATATTTCCACCCATATTGTCTATTATTTTTTTAGATATACTTAGTCCCAATCCTACACCATCATATTTTTTCTTTGTGGAGGTATCACCTTGGTAAAATGGCTCAAATATTTTTGATATGTCTTTTTCTTTTATACCTATACCTGTATCCTCAATATATATATTTAGATATTCTTCATAATCCATTAAAGATATCTTAATATATCCTGCTGCAGTGAATTTAATGGCATTATTAATTATGTTCTCAAGTACCTGCCTTAGTCTCATAGGATTTGTATATATACTAGTGTTGTAATTCTCCGATATTTTGGACTCTAATTTAATATTTTTCCCCTTTATTTCTAATGATTTTTCTTGTAGTAAATTCTCAATGAATCTACGTAAATCTACCTTAGTATAGTTACAATTCTCTCTATTTAGCTCGAGGTTAGAAATTTCCAGCATATTATCAATCATAAGTTTTAATCTTTCCGAGTTTCTATATGCAATATCCATAATCTCTTTTTGGCTTTTATTTAATTCTCCCTCTGCTTCTTCAAGCATATATTCAATATAGGACATTATTATATTTAAAGGAGTTTTAAGCTCATGGCTGACATTGGCCATGAGAAGATCCTTAGCTTTATTAGCTATTTCTAACTCTTCATTTTTATTTGAAAGTTTTTCTCTCTCATGGGAAAGTTGACTTATTAATTTATTCTTTAATTCATCAGCCTCTTTAATTTGTGTTATATCTTGGCCAAAGGTGGCTAGATTTACTACATCTCCAGTATCATCAAATACAGGATATATAACAACCTTCATATGTTTTTGTCTAATAATTTGTTCAAAACTAACAGGTTTTTTAATTCTTTTTACTTCACGTACTATTGTTCTAATACGTTTTGAGATATCATCATCATTTAAGTAATCATAAATTGTTCTACCTATCATTTCTGAAGGAGTTAAATTAAACATATTGGCTCCTGATTTATTGACAGATACTATAGTCCTATCCTTAGCATCAGTTAACATTAGAACTTGTGTAATGGCATTTTGAAAGGCTTCATTTATTTTTGCACCTTTTTTTAGTCTATTTATTAAATAGTCTTTTTGCTGGGCATCTTTAATTATTATAGCAAGTCCAATTAATGCTAATACAGAGAATAGTAAGATATAGAAACTTATATTAAGCCAGGGAATTAGATTTACATCCATAAAAAATGCAACGAGAATTGTTCTAATTAGATGATATATCAAATATTTTATAACTATTTCCTTTATATCTACTGTATCTATATTAATTGTTTTTTTATTTCTTTTTCTGAGAAGCCCTGCAACTAATAGAGGTAATAAAAATCCTCCTATTTTCCCTAATAAAATTATATCTCTCTCAACCAATATTATATATGCCAATGGTATTACAATAGATACTAATCCATATTTCCATCCATACAAATAAGCTACATAAAAGGCAGGGACTGTTCTTAGGTCAAAATCCATATTATTATAAATAAAAGGATGTATCATAGAAATGAGTGATATGATTCCCAATAGACTTGAAAATACAAAAGTCCTTTGCCTTTCTAGCCTTTTTACTTTTTTATTAACTATCTCATCTATTTTTACAACTAAATAAGTTACGGCGATAACAAAAACCATGTTTGCAAGAAATCTATGTATCACATATACACCTCTATTCATGCACCTAATTTCGACAATTATTTCATTTTCATTATAACATAGTCTAAAAGCGCTATCTATTGTTAATAAATTATATGCAAAACAAAAGGACAAGTCCATAGACCTATCCTTAAATTAATTCTTTCTCTTCTTTAATTGTCTTTATTACTTCCCAAATCTCGTTATATTCGTATCCTTTTCTCCACGAAGCAATTCCCTTAAGTCCGTATTTATTAGCAAGTTCTATTTTTAGTTCCATGGATTTACTATCTTCGATCCATATTTTATATACCGTATTTTCTTCTCCTTCGTAGGTTGCAAAGTACTGTCCAACTTTATCATCCCATACAATTTCCGCATTATTTGTTTCTAGTATTTCCTCTAGATTTTTTATGGGTACAGCCTTTGAAGACACATCTGCATCTCCACCTTCATCAGTTACTTCCTTCCATACTCTAGTATAGAAAGGCACTCCTAATAATAGTTTTTCTTTAGGGATATATTCTAGGCTTCTCTTTATACCCTTTTCAACCCATCCTATAGAAGCCACCGAGCCACTTACAGGGCTTGTCCCCCAATGCTCATCATAGGCCATTAATGCAACATAGTCTACTATCTTACTTAATTTCTTTCTATCATATACCTGGGACCATTGCTTGCTCCCCCCAGGCACAGTTACATCAATAGATACTATTGAGTTCTGCTTCTTAAGCATTGTGGTTAAATCATCTACAAAGCTTACTAGTGCTTCTTTATCATCATAGTATATATTTTCAAAATCTATGTTTATACCATCTAAGTCATACATACTTGAGTATAATAGTATTTGAGCTATAACTTTATCCTTTAGTTCCTCATCGTTTAGAATTTTTGATGTTAGTTTAGGATCAAAGCTATTGTCAACTAATCCCCAAACTTTATATCCCTTTTCATGGGCATTTTTTACATATTTAAGGTCTGCCTTATTCTCAACTACACCATCTTCCTTCACACTAAACCATGTTGGAGATATTACATCAAGTCCTTCAATTTTTTTATCATCGGATATATCAGGGCTACTATGATATACATGCTCCCATGTGATATTTATATTTTCATCAGGTTCATAGGACTCTCTAACCCCATTTATTTTCTTATCTTTATTATATTTTTCAAGTACTACTGTGTTAGTATCTTCTATATACTCAATAGTAATATCTAAAAATTTGCTTATGGTCATTACTGGTATCATTGTAGTATCATTGATATATTTGGTCTGTAAGTTAATCTTATCTGTGTACTCTTTAACATAGTTTGTCAATTCTTCATTTTCAAGCTCATAATCTTTATTACTTAAGTCCAAATAGATATATTTTTTATCTTCACTTATCTCTATATCACTATCAATCTCATCTATAATAAATTCAAGGGGCAAGTATATTTCTTTATCATCTACAACAATGTTATCAATATCATCTACTAATCTATCATCAACCATTAATTTAAATTCAGTTTCTGTATCAATTATGTTTTCAATAGTTTCATCATTATCATTTATTAAGCCATAAATAATTCCAATGGATGCAAACAACACAAAAACTATTATAATCTTATTTACATTCTTCATTATAGTCCCCCTTCTATTAAGTTTTTTTAAAAGCGTACAAATACTATTATATAATAAAAACTCCCCTTAGCACCATGGTAATTAATGCTTGGGGAGACTTTAATATACTATATATCCAACTATACCCGATAGTATTATTGTTAATATAGGGTGAATCTTTAATTTCAATATTGCTATCAATACAGCTGCTGATATAATGACTCCTTTAAAATCAGTTATTGCTTCATGGGATACAGAATAGGCTGCACTTAATATTAGACCTAGCACTGCCGGTCTAATGCCTAGAAATACACTCTTCAATGCCTGGGAATCCTTTACCTTACTTATGTAGTTTGCAAGTATAGTCATCAAGGTAAATGAAGTAAGTATCACCCCTATGGTTCCAGAAATTGAGCCCAAAACTCCAGCAATCTTATATCCTACAAATGTCGATGAATTTACGGCTATAGGTCCCGGAGTCATTTGAGAAATAGCCAAAACATCAATAAATTCCTTTGTTGTAATCCATCCATGGGTCTTTACCATTTCCTTCTCTATGAAAGGAATCATTGCATATCCTCCACCAAAGCTAAATGCACCTATTTTGAAGAAAGTTAAAAATATATTAAGAATCAGATTCATCTAAATTAGCTCCTTTATATAATATATAACCTAGAACTCCTGAAAGAATTATTACAAATATGGGATGTACATTTAGAAAGGATATGGCAATAAAAACTACTAGGGCAAATATGTAATTAAAGGCACTTTGCTTAACTCCCTTTTTTAGCTTAAATACTGCAACTATTATAATGGCCACCACAGCTGGTCTAATTCCGTTAAACACTTTATCCATTATAGTTTTATCAATTGATGTTATTAAGTATTTTGCAATAATAAGTATTATAAAAAATGATGGTAATACCGCACCAAGACATGCTATAACTGCCCCTTTAAATCCATATAACCTATATCCAACATAGGTTGAGCAATTAACCGCTAGAACTCCTGGTATAGATTGGGAAAGGGCTATTATATCTAGAAACTCTTCTTCCTTAATCCATTTCTGTTTATGAACCATTTCATCTTCAATAAGAGGTATCATTGCATATCCTCCACCAAAGGTAAAGGCCCCAATTCTAAAGAATATAAAGAACATTTTAATTAGATTTTTCATTTTACCTCCAGTTATTATTATATTGTCTATTTTATTCTAAATTAAGTTTATCTGTAAGTCAAATTATTAATAATTTTTACCAAAATTATTAAATTTATGTTTAAAGTTTATCAAATCTTGGGTATAATGATGATGTGTAAATAATAATGATATAATACATATCAAATTCTATTGAAAGGGGTAATTAAAATGAAAAAGTATGTATGCATACCTTGTGGTTATGAATATGATCCTGAAGTTGGGGATCCAGATGGTGGCGTAGAACCTGGTACTGCCTTTGAAGATATTCCAGAGGATTGGGTTTGTCCAGTTTGTGGTGTAGGAAAAGATATGTTTGAGCCTGTAGAGTAAGAGACTAGATTTCTAGTCTCTTTTCTTTTTTTTGCTTATCTCTTTATATCTTTTATGCTAAAATAGATATTGTAATTGTTAATATGGCTTGGAGGAATAGAGATGTCGAAACAGATTAAAGCAGATTTATCACTATTGGGGGTTACAATAGGGTGGGGCTTTTCATTTATCTTAACTAAAAATTTACTGGCTTCGTTATCAGCCTATAATTTTATAGCAATAAGATTTTTAATTGCCTTTGCAATATCTTCCTTAGTTTTTCTTAAGAATATGAAAAATATTAATAGAGACACATTAAAGTATGGTTTTTTGATTGGATTTATATTATTTGTTTCCTTTGTTACTCAAACTATAGGACTTCTTTACACCTCTGTTTCAAAGTCAGCCTTTATTACTGGATTTTCAGTTGTATTAGTTCCTTTGATCTCAGCCTTATATTTGAAAAAGATGCCCGAAAAACCCGCTGCTATAGGTGCTATATTTGCTATAATCGGTTTAGCCCTATTAACCTTAAATGATAATTTGATTTTTAATATAGGAGATTTTTATACTATAATCTGTGCCTTCGGATATGCTATGCATATAATCATAGTAGGCAAATACACGGGTAAGGTGGATTCTATCGCCCTTGGCGTTATCCAAATAGGTGTAGTTGGTATCTTAAGTCTAATAATGACATTGATTGTGGAGACTCCTATTTTCCCTACTGGAATTGATGTATGGACTAATATTTTAATACTTAGTATTGTTTGTACCTGTGGAGCATATATAGTACAAAGTACAGCCCAAAAATTCACAACTCCAACCCATACTGCCCTTATATATAGTGGCGAACCGGTATTTGCGGCAATATTTGCATATATTTTTGTAGGAGAGTTATTAAGCCCAAAGGGAATAATAGGGGCTTTTCTAATACTATTGGGCATGATTATTGCTGAAGTAGACTTTAAGAGCATTATACAAAAAAGGAAATTGAAAAAGTGTAATTAGTTATTTTCTATTTTTAAAAACAATAATTATAAACTACACTAATAATCTTTTTAAATACCTCATAAAATAATAAATCAACACCAATGATAGTATGAAAACATAAACTACCCCACCTAAGATAATAACTGTGGGAACAATACCCGCTTCCTTTAATTTATTAATATCTATCACATACTTTCGTCCCTTCCTATTACATATTATAAAGTTTTGCTTTTATTTTAATAATAAAAAGAACTAAAATTGGAATAATCACTTGAAATAATGGATAAACCATTTTCGTATTTACTTCAAGCCCTGCCCAACGATAAAAATTAAAATTAGTAAAATATATATGAATATATACAAACAAAGCTACTATCATTATAATAATTAACCACTTTTGATTTTTAGGTTTAGGGTTTAATAATGTTTGAATCGCTAAGCAAGAGCCATTAAAATATAAAATGCCTTTGTAAAAACCTCCAATTAAAAGTACTCCTCCTCCAATTACGTCTATCCTTTGAATAAATTCACCCAATCTAATTTTTCTTATTACATCTAGTAAAGGGAACGCTGCAATAGAAGTTGTATTAACTCCTAAAACTGTAATCATAGAAATAAGGGAAAGCATTAAAACAAATCCAGAAATGCCCATAGCTAACATAGACGTTTTTCTTATAGTTTGTTTATCATTTACATAACACCAATACATAAGAAATACATTCATTTCTCCAAAGGGAAAATTGACAATCTGTGGTGTTGTTTTTACTACAGGAATAATTCCATTTTCCAGCACGGGAAATAGACGTTCTATTTTAATTTCATCTGAAAATGCAATAAAAATAAAAATACAAATTAGAAAGCCTAGAAACCATGGTAAAAATATTTCAGCAGAACGCCCAATAACCTCCACACCTAGAAAAAGGCTATAGGTCATAAGTATTAAAAATAAAAATATAATAGCGCTTAAAGGCGTGTCAGATAAAAAATATATGTTATTGGATTGGGAGAACTCATACACATTAAAGGAAGCTGTCCAAAAAAAGCTTAAAGCATATAACATAATTAAAGGTATAGCTAGCCATTTTCCTAGTACCGAAATTAAAATTTCTGCAAAATTTTGATTTGGATAATGTCCTTGAATTTCAGTGAAGACCCATAACAAACCAAGCCCAACTACTAGGGCAATTAAAACTACCATCCAGGCATCCTGTTTAGCATCAATTCCCAAAGCAAATAGGGTAGTACTCCCAATCTCAAAAAGAATGATTAAGGCAAAAAGTTGATATATACTAATACGTTCTTTTTTCAAATCCTATACACTCCTAATACAACCGACCCAAATATTCTTCTAAAATTTCTATACATAACTATTATTTACTTATTTCGCTACTTTATTTAAGCATATATTTAAAATTTCATATCTTAAATAAATTTCAATGTATATTCTATTAACTAAATAGGATTTCTTTTCATATCATGATACTGAATAGTTATTTTATAATGAAATTTTTTATGAGGTGATAATATGTATAATTACTATCGGCGACAATGTCCTCCAGGGACTTTCCCCTACAAGATAAAGGCAGGAGATAACTTTTATCGCTTGGCTATAGGGTTTAATACTACTATACCTGCATTAATAGGAGCTAACCCTACGGTAAATCCTACTAATCTCCAAATAGGTCAGAATATATGTATTCCTAGGCAGAGAATTTATCCAGCATGTCCAGAGGGTAACTACTATACTATTAAGGGTGGGGACACTCTATATAGTATCGCTCGTAGGTTCAATGTGTCATTAGATGATGTAATTGAAGCTAATCCTGGTATTAATCCATACATGCTTATGATAGGTCAAGTAATTTGTATCCCCTTGGCAACTCCACCTGTACAATGTCCTCCAGATACAACTCTATATACTATAAAATCTGGTGATACCTTTTATAGTCTTTCACAAAGATTTAATACCACAGTATCTGCTTTAATAGATTCAAACCCAGGTATTAATTATAGAGCCTTATTAATAGGTCAAAAAATTTGTATCCCTAATGTTATGGTGGATTTGCCTGAAACTAAGGAAATACCTGTATTTGTGGAGGGAGAAACTGAATATAGAAATGCAAGATTGCGAAGAAGTGAACAAGGATATTACATTTATGTACTTGATAACTATGAGTTCTTTGCAGAAGAACCAGGTAGTGATGTTTTGGTTTCAAATTTTGATGATAGATTTTTTGTAAGAATCCAAAAACTTACTGAATCTGCAAATATTGCTGATCTTAAAGATAATGCTATCCAAACCCTTAGAAACATTGGTACACCTACAGAATTATCTGGTTCTCAAATACTAGATCCTTTTTTTAGAGAAAATGAATTTTTCTTTAATGCATATAATGAAGAAATTTCAGTTAATATTTTCGTAAAAGAAATGGATGGAGAACTTTTCAGATTCATAATGTTTCTACCTAGTGCAGAAGCAGCCGAAGGAATTATTCCAAGCTTCTATGCAATGTTGAAAACAATTGAAGTTATCTAAGAGAGTGTTTCAATGAGTAAATCAAAGACCTATGAAATAATTTCATAGGTCTCATTAATCTGTTACTATGGATATATCAATATACTATTCACTACAGGTCTTTCCTTACCATCGGAGGGTCTGTTCAATACTTCTCCATTGTAGTAGAAGGTACTTGAACCTCCTCCATCTAGATTGTAGGCATCTTTGACTCCGAGTTCCAGAAGCTTATCTTGAAGTCTTTCTAAAGTAACTCCTACACTCCACTGTCCTTGACGTCCGTCTATAACTATCATTATTAAATCATCATTGGCATATTTCCCTATAATTGTTCTAGGCTGTCTTGTAGTTTTCCAATCCTTTGGTATCTCTTGTTTCTTCCCATCTTTAAGAAGGATTGGTAAAAAACTTACACCTTCATAGGGGTTAAGCTTCATTATATCCTCTTTTCTATGGGGAATAGTTCCTATAACTTCCCCATTCTTATTTATTCCTGCAAAGAAGAAATTTTTAGCATCTTGATAAAAAGGTTCTATGAGAGTACCTCTCATAACTGTGTTTCCTGTGGTCTTCACGTATTTTTCACCATTTTGCATAACAGTGTAAAAACCACCACCATTTATAGCCAGTAGTGCCCCATTTCTTTTAGCCATACTTGACACTACTTCTGTTTTTCCAGGGGTATCCTTAGCTATTGCAACCTTAAAGGCTGATGGATCAAAGAGCTTGACCTTAGCAATATAACCCCTATAACCCAACTCATCGAGCTTAAAAACCTTCATTTCTACTCTATTACTTATGTGAGCCTTTATTGCAGGTCCCAACATATCAAGAATTTTTTGTTCATAAATACCTTCGGATAGCTTTCTTTGTGAATCACTAAGATTAGATAACTCAGTTATTCTATTTTGCTGTTCATTAAAAACTTCATGCTGCGACTCCACTTCTGAATGAAACTGATAAATCTTATCTTTTAAACTAATAATAGCTTGATAAAATCCTTCTGTTTCTTCGTGGGTTTTATCTATTTCTTTTTCAATTTCTGTTAGAGGAATGTATAAACCTTCAGAAGCTTCTTCAAAGCCCATTGTCACTAAATACAATGCTAAAAAGGGAGCTATTAAAAAAAATAAAAAAGTATTAATTTTAAACATTAGGGCGCTTCCTTTAAAATATTAAGGCTATCTTGAAGATTTGAAAGTCTACCCTCTAGGCTTTTTAGTTTATCCTCTAAATTTTCTTGAATATTGCTAGTACTTGATAGAGTTGAATCCGTATCCTCTATTTCTTCTTGTAGGTCTCTTATTTCATCTCTTAGCTTTCCTATTTGAGTATTAACTATCTTTATTTCTTCTTTCACTTGCTCAACTGCCATCATATTACTTTGCTGAACATTTTGAATAGAAGTATCTATATAGGCCTTCGCATAAGTATATCCATAATATACAATTGCTGCCCAAATGGCTATACTAATAATAAATAAAAAGATTTTAAGAAATATTCTTAAACCTTTATTTTCTTTTTTCTTTCTCTTTTTATATTCATGAGTTCTTGCATCTATGTTACTATTCATTTTATCCCCCTTATTCCATTTAAGTCTTTTAAAGAGACCCTATCTATATTATAACAGCTAATTGAATAAATTTTATAGCCATTTTATACTATCAAAGGAAAACAAAGCCTAAGAGAAATAGCTTTCCATCAGACTTTGTATTAATTCAAAACAGTATATTATTTAATTTTAGATAAATTATATATTAAAATATTATATTTATTTACACTTCACCAATAATTCAAACTTATAATTCAGCGGCTTCCTCTATTGTTATGTTAAGGTTTTTTTCAATAAACAAATTACATATTGCATCCCAAAGCTGATCCTTTCCTTCTCTGTTCATTGATGAGATAGGAATAAATATATCATCCTTAGTTAACCCTAAACCATCTTTAACAAGGCTTATTTGTTTACTTCTTTGACTTCTCTTAAGTTTATCAAGCTTAGTAGCTACTACTATTCCCTTAAAGCCAAAATATTTTATCCAGTCATACATTTGCTTATCTTGCTGAGTTGGCTTATGTCTTATATCTACTAACTGTATAACCTCCAATAGATTTTGCCTTGAGCTTAGATAAGTTTCAATTATTTTTCCCCACTGCTCTTGACTCTTTTTTGATACCTTTGCATATCCATATCCAGGTAGATCTACAAAATAGTATTCTTCATTCATTTTATAAAAATTGATTGTCTGTGTTTTACCTGGTACCGAGCTTGTCCTAGCTAATTTTTTTCTGTTGATCAGCATATTTATTAGGGATGATTTACCCACATTTGACCTTCCTGCAAAGGCTATATCAGGAAGACCATCCTCGGGATATTGCTTTGGACTTACGGCGCTAATTATAAATTCAGAGCTTTTAATCTTCATCCTTCTTTTCTCCCTTTACTAAGGCATGTTCTAATACCTCATCCATATGCTCTACTAATACAAATTTTAATTTTTTCTTAACAGTATCAGGAATATCTTCTAAATCCTTTTTGTTTTCAATTGGTAATAAAACCTTTTTAATACCTGCCCTATTTGCCGCTAATGCTTTTTCCTTTAGTCCTCCAATTGGCAAAACTCTACCTCTAAGGGTTATCTCCCCTGTCATTGCTACAGACTTATTAACAGGTATATCCGTTAAAGCAGATATAACTGCTGTAGCCATGGTTATGCCAGCAGAAGGTCCGTCCTTTGGTATTGCTCCCTCTGGTATGTGAATGTGTATATCAAGATTTTTATAAAAGCTTTCATCAATATTCAATTCATCAACTCTTGAACGCACATAGCTTAGACCTGCTCTAGCAGATTCCTTCATCACATCTCCGAGCTGTCCTGTTAGTACTAATTTACCAGTTCCTTTCATAGGTGTAACTTCAATGGACAATGTATCTCCACCAACCCTAGTCCATGCAAGTCCAGTAACTATACCTACTTCATTCTTTTCGCGGGCCTTTTCATATCTATACTTAGGTATGCCTAAGTAATTTTTAAGATTTGTTACATTTACTCTTATTACGTCCTTATCGTCTTCTACTATTTGTCTTGCAGCCTTACGGCATATAGTTGCTATCTGTCTTTCTAACGACCTTACTCCAGATTCTCTAGTGTAATAATTAATTACATCCCTTAGTGTATGTTCAGATATCTGTAGATTGTCTTCATTTAAACCATGTTCCTTTATTTGTTTAGAAACAAGATATCTTTCAGCTATTACAACCTTTTCTTCCTCAGTATATCCAGATACATCAATAACCTCCATCCTATCTAATAGGGGTCTTGGTATTGTAGATAATGTATTAGCTGTAGTAATAAACATCACATTTGATAAATCAAAGGGCACTTCCAAATAGTGGTCTGTAAATTCCTTGTTTTGCTCAGGATCAAGGACTTCTAGCAATGCTGAAGCTGGATCCCCTCTAAAATCTCCACTTAGTTTATCAATCTCATCAAATAAGAATACTGGATTTTTAGTTCCTGCATCCTTTATAGAAGATATGATTCTTCCGGGAATAGCTCCTATATAGGTTCTTCTATGTCCTCTTATCTCTGCTTCATCACGAACACCACCTAGGGACATTCTTACAAATTTTCTATTTAATGATCTAGCTATAGATTTTGCTATGGATGTCTTTCCAACTCCTGGTGGTCCTACTAAGCATATGATGGGTCCCTTAAGTTTTTTAGCGAGCTTTCTTATGGCTAAGTATTCTAATATTCTTTCCTTTACATCCTTAAGACCATAATGATCGTCTTCAAGTATCTTTTTAGCTTTCTTTATGTCGATACTATCCTTAGATTTTTTATTCCAAGGTAGGTCTGTTATCCAATTTATATAGGTTCTAATTACTCCGCTCTCTGCGGAACCTGGAGATAATTTCGATAATCGATCTAATTCCTTATAAACTTTTTCTTCAACCTTTTTAGGTAGCTTGGCCTTTTCTATATTATCATTAAATTCTTCTATTTCATCATCGTAGTCTCCGTCATCACCAAGCTCTTCTTTTATTGCCTTTAACTGCTCCTTTAAATAATATTCCTTTTGAAGTCTATTAATTTGCTTTCTAACCTTTGTATTTATTTCCTTTTCAACCTCTAAGATTTCTATTTCCTTAAGAAGCAGTTTATATAATACCTCTAATCTATCCTTAGGGTCAAAGGCCTCTAAAATTTCTTGTTTTTGCTCAGTTTTAAGCGCCATATGGGAAGCAATTACATCTGCTAACCTTCCTGGCTCTTCTATGGTAGAAACCGATAACATAACCTCAGGAGATATTTTACTGCTTACTCCAATATAACTCTCAAAGGCACCTAATACTGCCCTCATTAACGCTTCGAGCTCCCTATCATTTTGGTCATCATCAAATACATATTCTTCAATATTGACCTTGAAATATGGGTCTTCTTCTATGACCTCTACTACTCTACCCCTATTTATACCTTCTACCAGTACTCTTATTGCATCACCGGGTAATTTGAGCATTTGTTTTATTTTGCATATTGTTCCTATGTCAAAAAAGTCTTCTTGGGTAGGTAATTCTATATCAACTTCTTTTTGGGTAGCTAAGAATATCATTTGATCATTTACCATTGCTTCTTCTAATGCTTTAATTGACTTTTCTCTTCCAACATCAAAATGCAGTACCATGTATGGAAATACTAAAAGACCTCTTAAAGGTATTAAAGGCAGCTCTCTTGTTTTATTTTTACTCTCTTCCATCTAAAATCACTCCCTTATGTACTATATATAATATACTTACCATTTATGTAATGAAAACAAACATTTAAGATTCAAAAGATATTATATACAAACCTATGATTTAATACAAGAATAAATCGATTTATATTATGATTTGCATTTTTTTTAAACCTTATACTAGAAGAAATAAAAGAAGCGAGCCCTAAAGACTCGCACTTTTACTATTATGAAGCAGTTTCTTCCTTTTTCTTTCTAGACTTTTTCTTTTTTGATTCCGATATAACCAAGGTCGGAATTGTTTTATTTTCAACGGTTTCTTTAGTTACAATACATTTTTCTATATCTTCCCTAGAAGGGATATCATACATTACCTCTAGCATTACGCTTTCAAGTATGCTTCTCAATCCCCTTGCTCCAGTTTTTCTATCTATAGCCATCTTTGCTATAGTTTCTAAGGCATCCTCTTCGAATTCAACCTCTACTCCATCTAAATCAAAGAGCTTTTTATATTGCTTTACAAGGGCATTCTTAGGCTCTAGTAAAATTCTAACTAAGGCTTCTTTATCAAGTTCGTGTAATGAGACTATAGCTGGAACCCTACCTACAAACTCAGGAATAAGTCCATATCTCAGAAGGTCTTCAGGCTCAATTTGCTCAAGAAGCTTTCCTATTTCTATTTCCTTTTTGCTTTGAATATTTGCTCCAAAGCCCATGGCTTTTTTGCCTATTCTTTTTTCAATTATTTTATCTACTCCATCGAAGGCTCCACCACAAATAAATAGTATATTGCTTGTGTCTATCTGTATAAATTCTTGATGAGGATGTTTTCTACCACCTTGTGGGGGAACACTTGCAACTGTGCCTTCTAAAATCTTAAGTAATGCCTGTTGAACACCTTCTCCACTAACATCTCTAGTAATAGAAGGATTATCAGACTTTCTAGCTATTTTATCTATTTCATCTATATATATTATTCCCTTTTCAGCCTTTTCTACATCAAAGTCTGCCGCTTGAATAAGCTTAAGAATAATATTTTCAACGTCTTCTCCTACATATCCTGCTTCTGTTAATGAAGTAGCATCAGCTATAGCAAAGGGTACGTTTAATATCTTAGCTAAGGTCTGAGCAAGAAGAGTTTTACCTGAACCTGTAGGACCAAGCATAAGAATATTACTCTTTTGAAGTTCTACATCATCGGATTTTATTTCTTGATTTATTCTTTTGTAATGATTATATACTGCAACTGACAGTGCCTTTTTGGCTTTCTCTTGACCTATTACGTATTCGTCTAGGATTACCTTTATTTCCTTTGGTTTAGGCAATTCAGATGTAGTTATGTCAAAATCCTCTTCAAATTCCTCTAGAATTATTTCTTGACATAACTCAATGCATTCATCACATATATATACGTTTGGACCAGCAATAAGTCTTTTTACTTGGTCTTGAGATTTACCACAAAACGAGCACTTGAGTTGCTTTCTGTCATCAAATCTTGACATTATTACACCTCTCTTGAATTATTTCCTGGAAGTGATCACCTTATCAATAATTCCATATTTTAAAGCTTCTTCAGGCTCCATAAAAAAGTCCCTATCGGTATCTTTTTTAATCCTATCTAATGGTTGACCTGTTCTATCACTTAATATTTCATTTAATTTGTCTCTCATTCTTAAAATTCTTTCAGCATGAATCTTAATATCTTCAGCCTGACCTCTAGTGCCACCTAATGGTTGATGGATCATAATTTCTGCATTCGGTAGAGCAAATCTTTTACCCTTTGCACCGGCAGTTAATAGGAATGCTCCCATACTTGCTGCCATGCCTATACAAATAGTTGATACATCAGGCTTAATATATTGCATTGTATCATAAATAGCCATTCCTGCAGTTATAGAACCTCCAGGACTATTTATGTAAATATGAATATCCTTATCTGGATCATCTGCTTCTAGGAAAAGCAATTGTGCAACAACCAGACTTGCTGTATGGTCATTTACTTGATCACCCAAGAAAATTATTCTTTCTTTTAATAGTCTTGAGTATATGTCGTAAGATCTTTCACCTCTATTAGTCTGTTCAACTACAACAGGTACCAATGGCATAATAATCTCCCCCTGACATCTAAGTTTAGTTTATTTTAGCATTTTTAATTAAATAATCAATAGTTTTTCTAGTTTTTATAGTATTTTTTAAATACCCATAATTATCTTCTTTAAAAGTTTTTTTGATTTCTTCTACAGTAGTCTTATGGCTTTCTGCAAGTTTTTCAAGTTCTTTTTCAACATCTTCATCCGTTACATCAATTTCTACTTCTTTTTCTACTGCCTCAAGAGTTAAAGAAGTTTTTACTCTATTGTATGCATCTTCCTTCATTTCTTTTCGTAAATCTTCTATATTATTATTAGTATATTTCAAATAATTTTCTAAATCAAGACCTTGATATCTTAATTGGAAATCAAAATCCCTTAACATATTATCTATTTCAGTTTCTACCATTGCCTCTGGAATATCTACTTCAACATTTTCTACAACTTTATCTAAAACAGTATCCCTTAACTCTTTTTCTTCTTTTTTCTTAGCTTCTTCTTCTTTCTTGCTTCTTATACTATTCTTTAATTCCTCTAAAGTGTCAAACTCACTTACGTCTTTTGCAAATTCATCGTCTAATTCTGGTAATTCTTTAAATTTAATTTCATTAATTTTAACTTCAAAAGTTGCTTCCTTACCAGCAAGTTCCTCTGAATGATATTCTTCTGGGAAGGTTACATTTACCTTAACTTCTTCCCCTTTATTAGAACCTATAAGCTGATCTTCAAATCCAGGTATAAATTGCTCAGAACCTATAACTAAAGTTTGACCTTCAGCTGTTCCACCTTCAAACTGTTCACCGTCAGCAAAGCCTTTATAGTCGATAATAACAGTATCATCTTTCTGTACTGGTCTATCATCAATATTTACCAGTCTAGCATTCATATTTCTCATTGAATCTAATTCTGTTTCTATATCCTCATCAGTTACATTATACTCAATTTTATCTGCTTCTATACCTTCATATTGTCCAAGTTTAACCTCTGGCTTAACTGTAACAGTAGCTTTAAATACTAGATCTTGACCCTTTTCAATTTCTCCAATATCAATGTCTGGTCTATCAACTGGCTCTAATTCATGTTCATCTACAGCTTTATCATATGCTGGCGGAAGCGCCATGTTGATAGCATCTTCATAAAAAACACCTTCACCATACTGCATTTCGATTATCTTTTTTGGAACTTTCCCTTTTCTAAATCCTGGGATATTGAATCTTTTTCTATTTTTCATATAAGACTTTTGTACAGCTTCTTCAAATTCTTGTGAGCTTACCTTAATCTCTAAAGTTACTTGGTTTTTTTCTCTATTTGTTATTGTTGAACTCATCCATGTTCCTCCTTGATATATGTTAATATTTCCATTATTAACTATCTAATATTATTATAAACTTTATGTAACTTTTATTCATAAGTATAATTTAAAAATTATTCTTTAGTAATTACTTAAAAGACCAATGGGAACCCATTGGTCTTAATATCCTATTTATCATATCTATTATATCACTATATATTTCATTGTAAATACTTTTTTTGCTTATTCTTCTAATTTTGACCTTGTTATCTATCATAGTTTATTGATTTTTGTCTAATACTTTATTAATAACATTTCTTATTATATCATAGTCAAAACCTCTACGCCCTAAAAAGGCTCCCAACTTTCTATAGACTGCTTTTCTATCGTCATTAATATAAGATTTCATCTTTTTATTTGCCAGCTCAAGGGCAAGATCATACTCTCCCCCTTCATCAATATTATCAATTACATTATCAACAATATTATCGGATATTCCTTTTTGACCTAGTTCTATCTTTATTCTCTTACGACCATATTTTTTTGATTTTTCCATTGTAAACTCATGAGCGAAATTTTTATCATTTATATAATTGTATTTTCTAAGAAAATTTAGTGTGTCCTCAATAATATCTAAATCATATCCTTTACCTTTCATTTTATTCTCTATTTCCTTTTCACTTCTCGATCTATAGGATAAAAGGCTAATGGCATAATTATTAGCCTTGTTTTGTTCTTCGTCCCTTATAGTCTTTTTTAATTCTTCTTTGTCTATGACCTTACCTTCCATTAATCCATGTAGAGTTGCTATTTTCTTATCTACACCAAGGGCATATGTACCATTTATATATATTGATATTCTATTCTTATTCTTTTTTTGTATCTCTAGTTTTGTTATCTTATATATTTCTTTATCCAATATAAACACTCCAATACATTATTTATATCTTATTCTATTTAATTCGAAAACAATATACAAGTCCATTAACGCATAACTTTTTTAAACATATCATAAATTGAAAAATAGAATAAGTTAATATGTCATATGAAGGGAGGATTATATATATTGAATGAATGTCCTTATGTTTCAAAATGTATTTTTTTTGAAGATAAAATGAGCCATATTCCTACAATAGTTACTTTGATGCAAGAATCCTATTGTAAAAATAATTTTAAGGAATGTGCTATTTTTATTATATTTAATAATCTAGGTAGCAATTATATCCCTACAGATCTCTTTCCCCATGAATATAGTAGGGCAATGGATATACTAGAAAATAATAAATAATGTATATATGTAAATCCCATGGGCTTCGAACCCATTTAATATATTTTATCTATATAAAAGGGCAGGTTTTCCTGTCCTTTAAAATCTTTATTAAAGACTTTGTTCTTTATCAAATAATATTTTGACTGCTTCCTTAAAATCTTTATATACTTTATGCCCTTCAAGATCCTTAAAACTATCAACTAAGCTTTGATAATACCATCTTTGTTTTTCATAAGGAGCATTAAATTTATCCCATAGCCTATTTCCAATCTCATGATAGTCCATAACCATACTCTTTATATTACTATATTTATCAGCACAAATGATAAGCTTGATTCGCTTTGGTGCATCCTTTGCATAATCTATAGTATGTTTTTTCCTAATATCCCAAGGGGTATTTTTTCTATTTTCTAATATTTCTGAGGCTCCAATAACTAATTGTAGTACCTCTTCACCAAACTCTTTCCTTATATCATCTTCCCCTAAGGATGTATCCTCCAGTGTATCATGTAAAAGCCCTGCTATTATCATTTTTTCATCTCCATTGTTTTCCTTTAATATCATCGCTACTTCAAAGGGATGAATGATATAGGGAGTTGTGCTCTTTTTTCTATACTGCTCCTCATGGGCCTTTGCTGCAATTATAAGGGCCCTATTTATTTGAAAATCATCTGGATATTTCATTTTTCTACCTTCTTTCATTTTTTATAATATTATTCTATAAAAAAGTCCTTTATCAAGATTCTCAAGGTTGACTTTTTTGAAACACATAACGTAAATTATATTTTTCCAAAATCATAATAAGTTTATAATTTCCTATGTGTTATAATAAATACGGTATTATATACTTAAGTATGGGTCAATTAAGTTCTAAATTCAAAGGATGATTTTCTATGACTGATAACAAGAGAATAAATTGCTATCAATGTAAATACTTTCATATAACTTGGGACCAAACTAATCCTAGGGGATGCAAATATTTTGGATTCAAGTCAAAACAATTACCATCTGTAGTTGTACTCAAAAGTTCTGGCAAGAAATGCAAAGCCTTTAAATCTAAAAATCTTTACAAATAATTTTATACATAATAAGGATAATATATTAATGATATGATATAGTAAATTTATCCTATATATATAGAATACATATATAAGGCATGGTGATTTAATGACACAAAAAAAACAAAATAACAGACTTGGTACTGAGCCAATAGTACCTTTAATTTTTAAGTTAGCGGTTCCATCAATATTATCAATGCTTATTCAAGCCCTCTACAACGTTGTTGACAGCATATTCGTTGCAAAAATAAGTGAAAACGCCTTAGCTGCCCTTTCCTTAGCTTTCCCTATACAAATGGTGTTGATTGCAATAGGAGTTGGTACAGGTGTAGGCACTAGCTCTCTAATATCTAGGATGCTTGGTCAAGGAAAGGAAGAAAGGGCCTCAAGAGCAGCCGAACATGTACTTTTAATATCTATTGTTTATGGGATAATTGTTGGTATATTAGGGGTATTCTTCTCCAAAGACTTAATAAGTATTTTTACCGACAATACAATCCTGATAGATTACGGTACTAGATATATAAGAATAATATTGATAGGATCCTTAGCAATGTTTATACCAATGATCGCAAATAATATTCTTAGAGGAGAAGGAAATACCTTTATTCCTATGATAAGTATGCTTATTGGGTCGATAATTAATATAATTTTAGATCCACTACTAATATTTGGAATAGGTATTTTCCCAGAATTAGGTATAGAAGGTGCTGCAATAGCAACAGTCTTTTCAAGAATTTTAAGTGGTATATTTATAGTTTCAATGTTATTTAGCGGTAATAATGAAATTAAACTTGATATGAAAAACTTTACTTTCGATTTCTCTATTATAAAAGACATATATCAAGTAGGATTTCCTGCAATGACCATGCAGATATTAGCTTCTTTTATGATCGGTGGATTAAATATAATACTAGACCAATATGGACCAATTGCCATTGCAGTACTAGGTATATATTTTAAACTACAATCCTTTGTATTTATGCCGGTATTTGGTCTGAATCAAGGATACTTACCTATTATGGGTTATAACTATGGTCATGGTAATCCTGAAAGAATGAAAGAAACTATGAAATATGGTTTAATTATAGCTATTTGTTTTACTACGGCTGGTTTTATAGGCTTTCAGTTATTTCCCGAACCTTTAATAAGGATGTTTGGCGGTAGTGATGATCTATTATCTATCGGAACCGACGCACTAAAAAAGATAAGCATTGCATTTCCTATAATAGGTGGTGCAATCATTGCTATGACTACTTTCCAAGCCATAGGCAAAGGAATCCCTAGCTTAATACTTTCCTTTGCAAGACAAATAATCATCCTTATACCAGTGGCATATTTATTAAGCGAAATTGGTGGATTGGACTTGATATGGTATTCATTCCCCATAGCTGAATTCTTAACATTATTTGCAACCTTTATATGGTTAAAGGTCGTTTTTTCAAAGGCATTGGCAGAAATATCATAGAAGCTTTTAGAATACATATATATAAAAGGAGTCTAAAGACTCCTTTTATATACTCTCATCTATACTATTATCTACTATGTCATTCAAGTCATTATTTGTATTATTATCTATAGGAGTATTCACTATAGGGGCTTGCTCTATTTTTTCTACAGGTTTTATACCTTTTTTCACTATCTTAGGTGTTGTTCTATATATATCATAATTAATAGTATCAGAGCTTATAAGCTTGTCACCTTCATAAATATATTTTATAAGCTGGGATTTATACCCCACATGACCCTTGTCCTCAATAACTTCTTGACCAACTAGTAGTGTATTATCTTCCTTATACTCTACAGGAGCAGCTGTTGTAGATAATGTTACTGATTTAAGCACAATTCTTTTATTACTTTTAGTTCCAAATAAATCAAAGGTTACATCGTTTTCACCGGTTTCAGCATGTACATAAATATAATGATCCGTATTATTTTTGAATTTCAAATCCTTAGTTCCCCAATTTACAGAAGCATCTTGGCTAAGGGGTACATAGGGCACTGTTAAAGTGTGGTTGCTTCGCTCCACAACCTCTAAGTCACTGATTAAAACAGCGTTATAGAGGGTAGTTGATACCTGACAGATTCCTCCTCCTATTCCTTGTTCAACCTTTCCCTTTATATAAACCCCTGCCTCTTGATAACCTCTTTTAGCCGTTCTCTCACCAACTATTTCATTGAATGAAAAAACATCCCCTGGAGCTAATATAGTTCCGTCCACTGCACCTACTGCTAATCTAATATTTGCAGACCTTGTTTGATTTGTAGGATTAAATTTGGTAGTAAAGGAAGCTATCTTTTCCTTTATTCCTTGAACCCTAAGACCCTCAGTGGTAATATCAGGATTTACTTCCTTCAAAGTTAAATATGCCTTATCTATAGTTAAATCATCAATATTCTGAACTAATTCATCATAAAGCTTGTCCTTATCAAAAACGTAACCTACACTACCCTCAATAATTTTAACACTATCGTCTTCGTATTTATACTCAGCATTTACCGGCTTAGGTAGGTGAGATTCATCAAAGGCCTTTAAAGTGTCCATAAACACATCACGGTCAATGTAAACCTCTAGTTCAAGGTGCTTACCATTTTCTTCAATATTTTTGTAATTTTTATACTTATCTATTAATGATAATTCGTTCTCCAAAATTGCTGCTATACTTTGGATTATTTCATCCTTATTAGTCCTATATCCAAGATCCCTTAGATTAAATTCACGGACCTGAGGATAATCTTGATTGTTAAATATTATGGAGATTTGTCTACTTAGAAGCTCTTCTATGCTTTCATTAATGTTTTTCTCTGCTTCTTTAAGGGGCTGATTACCCACATTAGTCGTGTCTACATATACACTTGCCGGTAATATCATATTAATTTTCTCTATAGTATCCAAACTATAACTTATGGCTGGAATAATTAGACAAATCAGCAATATGATAATAGTAGTTACAATTATGCCTTTTTTCTTCATAGGCCTATAGGCCCCCCTTTATTATCTTTAGTTTGATTATCTTTCTATGCTATTCATATGTTTTTGACGAAATATGTAATGAAAAAGTTCCATGTTATCTAACTTTTAAAAGTGTAAAAAAATAAGGTCTAATATTAATGCATTATCTACCTAAAAAAGCAGAAATTAGACCCGCAAATGTACCAACTACCATTAACAATACCATAGTTATGGCAACAAATTTTTTTGATTTAATATTCATATTTTACTCCTTACTATTCTAGCTATTATTAATATAATTTTATTTTATAGGAATTTGACAATATATTCAATAACCATATTTTACATTTTTCTTAAAATTAGATATTCCTCCCACTCATCCTGTATTTCCTGTAAGGATTTATTATATACATCATTGAATATTTTTCCTATCTCTTTATTATTGGTTTTCCTAGGTAATAATTTAAATAGTTCTAAGAAGTTTTCCTTTGGATAATTATTTATTAAATAGGCTATAAAGCTACCATTCATAATATAATCACTTTTCTCTTGAAACTCACTTAAAAGTATCCCTATATCCTTTAATTCCCCTTTAATTAGAAGCTCTCTTGCCATATCATCCACAGGTCTATCCATGGCAATTGGTAACTCCCTTGATCCATCTCCAAAATATATTGCTAGACCTTCCCCAAGGGAAATATTGTACTCAGGATTATATTTTTCTTCAACGGCATGGGTTGTTTCATGATAGTCTATCCCTTTACCTAATGTATATATGGAGTTCTTATTATCTACATAGGTTCCTAAGGTAAAATAATTACTTCGTCCATAGGCTAGTTCATATATCTCTTCTGGATATGTACAAACATAAAAGTTAATCTTATCATCAATTTCTACTTCAAAGAACTCTTCTATTTCTTCTAATTTATTTTCCTGTAGATTTATTTCTGTATCAGAAATAGTCAAGTCTTCATTATAATGATAAATTATTCGATTTGTTTCTTTCTTTGCCCATTTTACTTTATCATTTTGGGCAAGCTTTATATCTAACTCCTTACCATCAATGTAAATATTTTCATATATTGTAACTGGTTTATAACCCATTTTCAAAAATACCATTTTATATCTACCAGGACTTAAACCCTTAATTTCAAAATATCCATACTTATTAGACTTACTAATAGGCAGTCTAAAATTTTCTCCAGTAGTATTAATTATTGTAATGTAAGTATCCGAGCCCTTATATTCATCATTATATATATCGGTTATTTTCCCTTTAATCATTAGCCCTTTATCAAGGATTGAATTTGTTATCAAAGTGTCTAAATTCTTTAGTTTAATTAAAGGTTCAAGATTACTGATATTATTATCGTTTAAGTGAATTTCCCTTAAGGTACTATCAAAGCTACCTATATTATCTATATCCTCAATATTATTATTAGCTATATTTAATATCTCAAGTTTCTTTAGTTTTTCTATCCCTGATATATCATTAATATTATTTTTTGATAGACTTAATTCAAATAATTTAGGTTTATTAGTAATAGGACTAAGGATAGTTATGTTGTTATTATCTAGATGGAGTTCTTTTATTTTATTTAGTCCATCTAGGGGTGAAATATCACTTATATTATTATTACTTAGGTCTAAATCCATCAAATCACTAAGGTATGACAACGGTCCTATATCTTTAATATCATTGTTAGATAGTATTAGGCTAGTTAATCCTTTAATGCTATATAGTGGTATAATATCAGTTATTCTATTTTTATCTAATATTAACTGTTTTAAATTAGTTAAGTTTGAAATGGAACCTATATTTGTAATCGAATTCTCTCCTAAATCTAGGTATTTCAACTGATATAAATTTCTTAATCCTTCAATACTTCCTATCAAATTATTATTTAGATTAAGCTTTTTAATATGGGTAAGATTTCCTATGGGATTTATATCGATTATTTTGTTATTGTTTAGTTTTAGCTCTTCAAGGTTTACTAGGTCCTTTAAAGGCTCTATGTTTTGAATTTTATTTTCCATAATATAGAGGTTTTTTAATTTATAGAGCTTTGATAAAGAATATATATCTTCAATTTTATTATTAAATAAATACAGCGTCTCAAGATTGTTTAATTCCCGTAGAGGGGTTATGTCCCATATTTCATTATAAGAAAGTCTAAGGTCTTTAAGTCTTTTCAAATTCTCTAGGGGCTTGATATCTTCTACTCCGTTGGACCATAAAGAAAGATATTCTAAATCTCCCATGTAAGTTAAGGGTATTATATCATTTATCTGATTACTACCTAATCTAAGGTCTTGTAATTTTGATAGATTCATAAGTGGGTATATATTTTTTATATGATTTGTATCTAAATCCAGTTGTTTTAGATCCTTAAGCTCTGATAATGACTGTATATCTGATACTTTATTATTAAAAAGATTTAAAAATCTTAACTTTTTTAAATCTGCTATAGGTTTTAGGTCTTTAATTTTATTTTGTTTAAGGGATAGGACTTCTAGATTAACCAATTTTTCAATTCCATCTAATTTAGATATATTTTTATTATCGGCAATTAATTCTTTGATTCCCTTTAGATCATCCACATTTATTTCACCAGTGGGCTTATTTATTGTTTGTCTAATTACAGTCTCTAGGTTTTCATCATTAAAGATTATTTTTTTATCTGTATATTCTACTAAAGCAATTGAACTATAATCTTTATAAACATAAGTCATACAGACTAACAATATAATAATACCAATTTGACTAACTATCATTCGTTTTCTCATAGTACTCCTCCTTAAAAGTTTATATACCCTAAAATCATTCTATTCATAATACTTTATTCTTAGAATTAAGTTTTAAAAAAAGCAAAAAAATAACCCTTTAAATAGGGTTGTTAGTCTTTAATCTATGTATATGTCTTCTACATCTATCTCCTTCATAAGATCCATAATCATAACTTTAAAGGATTCCTTTTCCTCTTTATCTAGTACCTCACGATGGACTATATCATTACTTTCCACAGCCTTAACTGCATCCAAATAATATTTGTCATGGGCTAAATATATCTTAAAGAAAATATCTTCTCCTTCGCTTTTGCCTTTTATAATCAAGGCGGCCTTTTCCTCGGTTATTCCATTTAAGTAATCATACATTTGTTGTACTGTGAGTGCCATTGTTCTCCCCCCAAATTGTTTGCTTATTAATTATATGATGATATATCTTATTTAATTACTATCTTATACTTTATCTTTTTCTATATTCATTACTATTTTATCATAATTACTCATTAATGCCTAAAAAAATAATTTTGTCGAATAATTGGTTTATATGTCATTTATATTGTGCTATTATTAGATTAGTCTAATATGATAAGTATGTAAACTCTAACTTAAAGGAGAATCAATATGCGTTTTGTGCCAATTTCTTGTGTGAAATCAGGCTCTTATCTTGCCAAAGATATCTGTGATAACAATGGAAATATATTATTTGAGCGTGGTACTAAACTAGAAAGCAATTTAATAAATTCACTTGAAGAGAATGGCATTTATATCATTTCTATTATTGATGACTATAGCAACAATGATATCGAGAATATAATTAAACCTCAGCTTCGAATTAGAACAATAAATGCTACAGAACAAGTATTTAAGAATATTAACCCAAGCAATTCAAGAAGTAAAATCAGAGCTAATAATCATGGATTTGTCAGGAATAAAATCTCTATTGAAAATGTATTTGATACAGCTAAGGATTTAGTTGATGTGATTACCTCCACGGAGGACTTAATGATAAACCTAGTAGATCTTAAGCATTTAGATAATTATTTATATGAACACTCCGTAAATACAGCAATATTATCTATTGCTGTAGGTATTGAACTTAATTTATCTAAGGATGAACTATATGATTTATCTGTTGGGGCTCTTCTTCATGATATTGGTAAGGCTTTTTTACCAAAGAAGTTGCTTACAAAGAAAAATCTTACACCCAGCGAAGAAAAATTATTAGAAAGTCATGCTCAAAAAGGTTATTCCTATTTATTAAATATGCCTGGTATAAGGCGAGAAGCTAAGATTATTTGTCTTCAGCATCATGAGCGAATAGATGGTTCAGGTTACCCCATGGCAATATGTGGAGATAAAATCAGTAAACTTTCTAAAATAGTTGCAGTTGCAAACACTTATGATGACCTAACATCGGATAATTTTAATAAAGCCGCTTTACCTCCCAATGATGTCATAGAATATATAATGAGCTTAGCTGGTAAATACTTTGACCATGGAATTGTTCGTGCTTTTATAAAAAAAGTCAATCCTTACCCACCAGGAACCCTTGTACGTCTTAGTAATGGAGAAATTGGAATTGTAGATGAGAATAATGAAAACTATCCTCTGAGACCAAAAATTCGTATAATTAAACAGCTAGCAACTACGGTAAAAATGAAGACTATTGACCTTCTAGAAGAAAACAATCTTATAATTGAAGGTATTCAATATGAAATACCTAACCCATCAGTCCAGCATTATCTTAAACAATAGACAAAGGCCCTAAAGCCTTTGTCTATTCTTTATATTTTACCAATTCAATTAAATTCTTTTTTAAGCAAATGTCTATTGCCAATTCCTTTATACCTTTTTCATCGAAGTCTATTGTAATTTTATCTGATGCTATGTCTTTTATCATTCCAAGACCAAAACGTTTATGTCTTATAATAGAACTAGTTTCAAAGCCTAGCTTTTTAATATATTCCTTAGTTTCAGGGTTATATATTTCAACTTCACCTATAAATCTTGAGGGTATAGTCCTTTCTCCATGTTTTTGCCCTATGGTGATAAGTTCCAATTCATCCTTTGCTCTAGTCATGCCTACATACCATAGACGTCTATCTTCTTCAATTGGTCCCGTATCCCCTTCTCCAGATGATTTTATGCTGTCTGTACCTGGTAGTTCTCCATCGATTAGGTCAATCATATAAACTGTTTTAAATTCTAAGCCCTTGGCAGAATGTAAAGTTGAAAGGGTTATACAATTGCTATATTTATTGCTTTTAGACTCATGCATTATTTTCTTTAAATGATTTAGTTTATCCACAAATTCCTGCATTGTATTAGTCCCATTGGATAATAACTCTAGAATCGAAAGCATATTTTTTGCATTATCTAAGGATAACCCCACTACATCGCAATATCCTTCAATTCGCTCCAAATACTTTAAATCTTCTTTTATAAATTTAATGGCTTTTTGAGGCTTTAGGTCCTTTAAATAATTAAAATCATTATCAAACCGTCTTAAACCTCTCTTTTTTATTTCTGGTATTCCTGGCATATTAATAAGCCTATGAAATACTGACTTAGTTTGTACTCCACCCTTTAAATAATCTATCTCCTTTTTTGATATATATGAATTAAATTTAGTATATATCGATTCTAACAAATGAACATTATTCTTATCATAGGAAAATCTAACAAAATTTAAAATATCCTTTAAAACCCAATGATTAAAAAAATTTCTATAGTAGTCCTTCATATAAAAGGGAATTCCATTTTCATAGAGCATTTGAACCAAAAGGGTTGAAGATATATTATTTCTGTAGAGTACTGCTACATCAGATAGTCTTTCTTTATTTGCAATAGAGTTTATCAGATATTTTATTTGATCTCTTTCAGAGTCTAGCCTTATAATTTTTACTGGTTTTTGGGGTGGATTATTTGTGTTCATATTTTTAGGATATCTCATTTTATTATGGGCTATAAAGCTATTGCTAATCTCCACTATATTGTTGGTAGATCTATAATTTTTTTCCATATATATTACTTTAGAGTTTCTATATCTTTTCTCAAAATCAAGGAGATAACTTGGATCTGCACCCCTAAACCCATATATGGATTGATCGTCATCGCATACTATAAATAGGTTGTTTTGAGGCTTAGCTAAAAGCTCAATTATCTTATTTTGCACTAGGGAAGTATCTTGTCCCTCATCAATCAGTATATATTTATAAAAGCTTTGTAGCTTTCTTAATATTGTAGGATTATTCTCCATAATTTTTAATGATTCTATTAGCATATCGTCAAAATCTAAAAGCACCTTATTCATTTCATTATTCTTTTTATATTCTTCATAGCCTTCATAAATTCTTTCGAAACCTCTAATTTGAAATTTATAGGTACTAAAATCTTTTGGTTCTATCATTAGGTTTTTAACAAAGCTTATGGCATTTACTAAGTCTTCTAACTTATCTTCATTAATATTCGTTCTATTAATACTTTTATAAATACCCTTAAGTATTGATTTTTTATTAAATCTTCCTTTATTCCCTTCAATCATCTCATAATTGATATTATTTCCCCGGTAATATCGTATAAGTACCCTATAGGCAAAGCTGTGTATAGTAGAGAATCTAACTTCATCCTTTACTATTTCTCCATAAATCTTACTAAATCTATGTCCCATGTCCCTAGCAGCTGCCTTGCTAAAAGTAAGAGCTAGTATGTTTCTTGGATTGATGTTATGCTTAGCAATTAAATATGCTATCCGAGCATTAAGTACCGTAGTTTTACCTGATCCTGGGCAAGCTAATACAAGTACTGGACCCTGTACACTTGTCACGGCTTCTTCTTGTTTTTCATTTAAATCTATATTATGATTTTCTTTAATGTATTTAAAAAATTCTTCCTTCATAATTAGTCCCCTTTAAACTTCATAGCCTTTAATTCATATTATTAATTTTATCATAAATGAACGCAAGAAAAAAACACTATCATTTTACTGTCTAATAGATAGTGTCTAGAACTTATTTTTATAATGGTGAAGGCAATAGGAAAATACTTTACTTATTATTAATAAAGTCTTTTTATCCTATGCCTACACCAATATTAAGGGGATTAAACCGATGTATTATAATTTTTTAGATAAAAATTATTGCATATATTCTTTTTCTTTATAATATCTCTCTGCTCCTGGATGAAGTGGTACTACACCAAGTTTTCCTGGTTTCCAAGCTGTTTTAGGGTCAAATGGTTTAAGGGATGCAATTATCTCGGTGTTACATATGATGATGTTAAATCTTGGGGATGAGACGTTATACATGCTGGAGGAACTGAAACTCCCATGCCTAAAGGCAAGGGGTTCTTAGGTACTAAATAACTTTCTTATATATCTCGAAAGAATATATACACTAATTATTTTCCCTAAGACTTTCACCATCAAGGATTGCAACCAATCCATTAGCGATAGTATACGGCTCGTTTCAAAACCGTTGTATAGGTTTATATCCCTATACTAGATAGATTATTTAATTTGCTTAATCTTTCAATCTCAATATTGTGTAGCTTATAAAAATTATCAAATGTAGTATTGCATTTATCATTATCTATACTAATTAAATCACTATTTACGTTCATAATTAAAAATGCTGAATATAAATCTCTTTGTACCTTAATATCTTTAAAATAGTTCCATCTTTGACTAAGTTTCTTTTTATTATAGCTTTGATCAATGTGGTTGTATTGAGAAGCTTTAACTTTATAGGTGCCAACTTGGATTAGGCTTAAACCATGATATTTTAGTTTTCTATCTATAGTTGTTAATAACATTGAAGGAGCTTTATTTGCCAATGATTTGCCAAAACGTTTCTTCCTATTGATTTTACCTTTTTTATTTACTGTTGTTTCTTTGGCTCTCTTTTGCAAGCCTTTGAAATTCATGGTTTCAACATAGATATTATCACCTAGACTTATAATCTCATTTGCTAATATCTCATGTTGTAGTTTTCTAATATCAGTTTGTTTGCGATGTAGCTCTTTTATTTTGCATCTAGCTTTTAGGTAGTTATTAGAAAATGTCCACTTTAATTTGAAACCACGTTTAATAGTACCATTTTCATTGAAATTATTGGGATTTGTAGCTCTTTTGCTCCTATCCATGTATCTTTGTATTTTATTTTTTTCATTTTCTATATTTTGTACTCTATCAGCTAATTCGTACAGTTTAACATCCGACTTACTTGATATTGCAATAGTTTGAGTGCCAATATCCAAACCTACATCACCACTGCCAACTTGACGCTTGAGTTCACCAGTGTCTTTATTAACTTTTGTAGGTGGTACTCCTTCAAGAACTAATTGCAAATAGAATTTATATTTACCCTTAACAAATTTTCTCACAACTCTGCAATATTTTATCTTGCATCGCATAGATTGATATTCATAATGGTTGTTGTAGTTTATTTGAACTGGTATGGTTAATCCATTCCACAATAAAGTATCATTTTTAAATCTGATTCCTGCTTTATTAGACTTACCTTCTAAAGATTTTAAAGTGTCATACTTTTTGTAGTGGATTTGTTCACCATCACCAAATAATAGTTTTTCATATGCTTTCCACAGATGTGTTGCTATCTTCTGGGAAGTGTTGGAGTCGATGTTTTTCTTAAAGCATCTTTGCATATCCCTAACATCAGCATGGAATGAGTATTCATTGAGTCGATAATCTTTATAAATTTGATTAAGCTCTTTATATAATTCTTTTTGACGTTTGATTTTGTCTTTGTCAGTTGTGCCATATAAGTCTTTTAATTCTGACTTAATAGCTCTGTATCTTTTAGTCTTAATCATTTCGTTATAACGCCTTTGAGTTATATTGACTAAAGAATTATATATTTTCCTACCAATTTCAAACCTTTTGTTTAAAATATCTTCTTGATATTGTTCAGTATTAAGTTTAAATGTTATACAAAAATTGCTCATAAATACTCATCTCACTTTTGTTAGTATCTTGTTTTTTGATTTTCAACGTATCTCTTTATAGTTTCGCTAGATACGTTTCCTGCTGTAGATACAAAGTAGCTTCTAGTCCATAAGCTACGCATTTTAGATAATTGTGCAAATTCGTCTCTTAGAACTCTGCTTGTTACACCTTTTATCTTTTGCATAATGTCAGCAGGGCTTAATGTTGGAAGACAATTTAAAAACATATAGGCGTGGTCTTTGTCACACTCAATAGCTATGACACTAGTATCCATCTCCTCACATATAAAATTGACCATGTGTTTAAATCGTTCTTCAACATTTGGTATTAAGAATATTTTTCTTCGATACCTTGGACAAAAAACAAAATGATAGTTTATCAAAGATACGGTTGTTTTGTTTTTTCTATATTCATTCATGAGTTAAGTATAATACAGCTTGTGTATATTGTTGATGGTTTTATACACAAATTCAAATTGTTTTACTTGGAATGTTTGTTTGCAAATTTATTTCAGAAAGGAGGTAGCAGAGCTAGGGGCTATCCCTCCCACACCTAAAGAAGTGGGCTTCACGCCCAAATTCTGTGATAATAGAGACTTTTTAGTAGAACAAATTTAATGCCATATTAACCACATGCTCATCCATAGAACCCTTAGGACTACATCCAATTCTTATTAGAGCTTTGTTTTCTACAACTTCTTCTAAAGTGTCGCAACCATACTTATCTATAAATGATTGAGTAAAAAAAGAAATTGCAGATACACCTGTTAAACTACCGACTAAACCTTTATAATTTTCAATTAATTCTCTTGCTAAGTCTAGTCCTTGTCCTAAATCACCGGTATATATATCTATCTCTAAATTTTTCAAGGCTTTACGTGCTAAATCTTTAAATGTACTATAAGGAGCAATAATCACTACATTCTCATACATAGAAACCCCTCTTTAATCAATATAGATTCTTTTTTGCAATTATATCACAGGAAATTTTTTCATACAATTAATGAAAATATAACCTAAAATTGAAAACACTATCAGTATATAAATACCAATAGTGCTTCTAATTTTTTATAGATTATTTTATCTTCATTAATAATTGTCCTGATTTAACTTGGTCTCCCTCTGAAACCAGTATCTTTTCAATTTCTCCACTGATAGTTGATAATACATTGGTTTCCATTTTCATGGCTTCAATTATAATAATGCTTTGCTTTTTATCTATCTTATCTCCTTCTTTAACTAATACCTTCGATATAGTTCCAGGTATAGATGCTCCTATTTCTTTGTCATTATTCGGATCTGCCATTTGGGTTACATCGGTTTTTGTTTTTTCTCCATAACCCTTATCAAATATTTGGATTTCTCTTCTATTACCATTCACTTCAAATACTATTGTTCTAAATCCATTTTTATCTATTTTTCCAACCTCTACTAGCTTAATTATCATGATTTTTCCTTCATCTAGTTCTATTTCAGAAACTTCTCCTTCTCTTAATCCGTGGAAGAATACATGGCTCTCTAGATTAAATAGATGTCCATAATTCTTTAAAGACTTTAGGTAATCACTATACACCTTAGGATATAATGCATAGCTAAGGATATTCCTTATATTAACATCCTTCATATTATGTTCTTTTTCAAGAATTCCCTTTATTTCATCAAAATTCTGTGATGGTAATATTTCGCCAGGTCTACAGGTAATTGGCTTTTCTCCCTTTAGAACAATTTCTTGAAGCTCCTTTGGAAATCCTCCTTGGGGTTGCCCCATCATACCTTTAAAATATGAAACTGCTGAATCAGGGTAGGTCATATGTGTCCCTTTTTCTAGAATATTTTCCTTAGTTAAATCATTTTGTACCATAAATATGGCCATATCACCGACTACTTTAGATGATGGAGTAACCTTCACTATATCACCTAAAAGGTCATTTACATCCCTGTACATTTCCTTCACTTCATTGAACTTATGTCCTAGGCCAAAGCTTTCAACCTGAGGTCTCAAGTTAGAGTACTGTCCTCCAGGAATTTCATATTTATATATCTCAGCTGAACCTGATTTCAACCCTGATTCAAAGGGTGCATATACCTTTCTTACTTCACTCCAGTAATCACTTAGTTTTTGAACATCGCTCAAATTTACCTCTGTATCTAGTTCTGTATTTTTAAGGGCTGCTACTATTGAGTTTAATGCAGGCTGACTTGTTAATCCCGACATAGAATTAAAGGCTGTATCAACTATATCTACTCCAGCTTCTGCTGCCATCAATAGTGTTGCTACTCCATTTCCACTTGTGTCATGGGTATGAAGATGGATTGGTATAGACACTTCTTCCTTAAGAGCCTTAATAAGCTTAGTGGCTGCATAGGGCTTAAGCAACCCGGCCATATCCTTAATAGCAAGTATATGGGCACCCATTTTTTCGATTTCTTTAGCCATATTCACATAGTACTTTAAGGAGTATTTATCCCTTCTTGTGTCTAATATATCTCCCGTATAGCACATACATACCTCAGCAATTTTTCCAGTCTTAAGTACCTCATCCAAAGATACTTCCATTCCCTTGAGCCAGTTTAAGCTATCAAATATTCTGAACATATCTATGCCTTTATCCGCAGATTCTCTTATAAATTCTCTAATAACATTATCTGGATAATTTTTATATCCAACTCCATTAGATCCTCTAATGAGCATCTGGAATAAAATATTTGGTACCTTTTCTCTTAAATCTTCAAGCCTTCTCCATGGCGATTCTCTTAAAAATCTATAGGCCACATCAAAAGTAGCTCCGCCCCACATTTCAAGGGAGAATAAATCCTTAGCTAGTACCGAGGTGGCATCGGCTATCTTAACCATATCCCTAGTTCTAACCCTTGTTGCCAATAGGGATTGATGGGCATCTCTAAAGGTTGTATCTGTTAGAAGAAGTTTATTTTGATTTTTGATCCAGTCTATAACTCCTTCTACACCCTCTTCATCCAATATTTGCTTTGTTCCTCTTAGATTATCGGGTCTCTTTATCTTAGGAATCGGTGGTAAATTGTAATCTTCTTTAACGCCAGTTGTTTCATTAACTACCTTTTCTCCAATATATTTTAATATTTTTGTCTCATAATCCTTTTTAGGTTTTATATCAAAAAGCTCTGGTGTATTATCTATGAAATGAGTATCACAATTACCACTTAAAAACTTTTCATGATTAAGCACATTGATTAAAAAGTCTTCATTAGTTTTTACACCCTTAACACTCATTTCTTTTATAGACCTAATAGCTTTTTTAGTGGCATCTTCAAAGGTTCTAGACCAAGAAATAATTTTTACTAAAAGACTATCATAATAGGGTGATATGTTTGAGCCCGTATATCCATTACCTCCATCAAGTCTTATCCCACATCCCGAACTAGTTCTATAAACATCTAGTCTACCAGTATCCGGAGCAAAATTATTATGGGGATCTTCAGTAGTTATCCTGCATTGTATAGAGTATCCTCTAGGTTTAATATCATCTTGAGATTTAATCCCTATCTTATCCGAGTCTAGGGAATATCCCTGGGCAATCAATAACTGACTCTGTACTATATCTATGCCTGTAGTCATTTCTGTTACAGTATGTTCAACCTGAATTCTTGGGTTCATCTCAATAAAATAGTGGTTTCCATGTTTATCAACTAAAAACTCTGCCGTTCCAGCACTAATATAATTTACTTCCCTTGCAAGCTTTAAAGCATCATTACAGATATTTTGTCTAAGATTATCATCTATAGAAATGGCAGGGGTAAACTCAACTATCTTTTGGTGTCTTCTTTGTATTGAACAATCCCTTTCATATAAATGTACTAAATTACCGTGTTCATCTCCCAATATTTGTACTTCTATATGCTTAGGCTCTTCTAAATATTTCTCTATAAAAATATCGTCTATTCCAAAAGCCTTTCTTGCTTCATTCTGTGCATTATTAAATTCACTTATTATATCCTTTTCACTATGTACCACCCTCATACCTCTACCACCACCGCCGGCAGCAGCCTTTAATATGATTGGATATCCACATCTCTTAGCAAACTCTTTGGCTTCCTCCTCAGAGCTAATTGGTTTATCTACCCCTGGGATAGTAGGAACTCCCACACTCTTCGCCACAATCTTTGACTTAATCTTATCTCCTAATCTTTCGATAGTATCACTTGTTGGTCCAATAAACTTAATCCCCGCATCCTTACATCTTTTTGCAAACTCAGGATTTTCTGATAAAAAACCGTATCCTGGATGAATAGCATCTACACCCTTTTTAATAGCTAAGTCAATAATCTTATTCATATTTAAATAAGCCTCAACGGGCTTTCTCTTTTCTCCTAGTAGATAAGACTCATCTGCTTTAGTTCTAAATAGAGAATATTTATCTTCATTTGAATAAATAGCCACCGATCTAATTCCTAATTCATTGCAGGCCCTAAATACTCTAATGGCAATTTCGCCCCTATTGGCGACCAAGACCTTATTAATCTTTTTAACCATTCATGTTCCTCCTTTTAAAATGTCTGCCTTTAAGCTTTATATAACATTATATGTACTTTAACTTTTAATGTCAATTATTTAATTTCGAACATAAAATTAAGTTAATTTTAATTTTACTTAATTTTTGCAACATCTCTCTTTTGATACTTCATACTCCCTTATTTTTATAATTGATTTTATATAAAATTGTATATATAAGATGGTATACAAAAAACTTCTTGCAAAAGTTCTTATATGTAATTTCTTTAATTAATAAATATTAAGAGCTACCTAGTTTTTAGGTAGCCTTAATATATACATTACTTCATTTCTATTTCTGTATATTGTGCCATTATGCATATCCTTCGCTTATATTCTTTAAATATTACTAATATCCTATCAGATTTGACTCAACAATAAATTAATTTTCTATAAAAATAAATTTTTACAGATTTTACTTATTGACAGAATTCTATTATGCATGTATTATTGTATACAATTCGTGTATACAATATCCAATCACGTATTTTGATGTCAGGAGAAAAAATCAATGGGTAAAAGCTTAGCTTATAAAATTCTTGAGAAAAATTTGTTAAGATATATGCAAGTGCCTAAGATTCTAAATATAGAGCTTAAAGGTACAGTATCTTCTTCTATTTCTGCAAAGGATGTAAGTCTAGTTATTTCTCCTGGCTCAAGTAATATATTGAAAATGTTATCGGACAATGGATCCTTTAGTGACTTAATCACAGCGGGAGCAAGGATATTAGAGGCTAAAGGTTAAAGATAATATAACCACCGACGATATAATGCCATCTAATGCAAAACTGCTACCCTTTAGATCCAATATACCCGAGTTATCTAAACACTGTTTTTCTACTATTGTAGATGACTTTAATATAAGGGCTAAAGAAAACAATGGTGGGTTTATAATAGCTGGTGAAAATTATGGTCAAGGTTCAAGCAGGGAGCATGCAGCCCTAGTTCCTTTAATATTTAAAAATAAAACAGATTACGATAAATTTATTGAATTTGATGAGTTAGAAATCAAAGATGCCATATCTAGTTTCGATAATAACTGTGAATTTATTTTGATTAATAAAACTAGGAACATATCTGCTCAAGTATTATTTGAAGGATCTCAAAGAGAAATACAAATATTAAAGTATGGTGGATATCTGAACTTTGCTAAGAAATCACATCTATAAAATAAGGAGGAAGTTTTATGTATAATATAACTTTAATACAAGGAGATGGCATAGGTCCTGAGGTAACTAATTCAGCAAAAGCAGTCATAGAAGCTACGGGTTTGGAAGTATGCTGGGATATTGTAAATGCTGGTATACATATCTATGAGAAAGAAGGGGTAGTAGTTCCTGATAGTGTTTTTGATAGCATTGAAAAAAATAAAGTCGTATTAAAGGGCCCTATTACTACACCTATTGGTAAAGGATTTAGAAGTGTAAATGTCATGCTTCGAAAAAAATATAATTTATTCTCTAATGTTAGACCAGTAAAAACTATCCCTGGTACTAAGTCTCCATTTAAAAATATTGACTTAGTTATTTTTAGAGAAAATACAGAGGGGCTTTATATAGGTATCGAAAAGCAAACATCGGAAAACTCAGCTGAATCTATTAAATTAGTTACTAGAGATGCCTCCATAAGGATAGTCAAGTCAGCCTTCGAATATGCAAAGAATAACAATAAGGAAAAAGTTACAGTGGTTCATAAGGCAAATATACTAAAAATTAGTGACGGATTATTCTTAGACTGTGCAAGGGAAGTCTCTGAGGAATATCCAAATATTGAACTTGAAGAGATGATTGTAGATAATATGTGCATGCAATTAGTTCTTAACCCTAATCAGTTTGAGGTTATAGTAACTACTAATCTATATGGTGATATTTTATCGGATTTATGTGCCGGACTCGTTGGAGGACTTGGCTTAGTTCCAGGTGCAAACATTGGTGATAATATGGCTATATTTGAAGCAGTTCATGGTAGTGCACCAGATATAGCAGGAAAAAATCTAGCCAATCCTACTGCTCTAATTTTATCTAGTGCTATGATGTTAAATCATTTAGGGGAAAGAGAAAAGGCAAACAAAATTATAAATTCAGTTTTTGAAACAATTCAAAAAGGAAAATATATTACAAAGGATTTAGGTGGCTCATCAACTACCATCGAAATGACTAATGCAATAATAGAAAAGATTTAATTTTTAGGGAGGGATTTATCGTGGGAAATAAATACCGTGATTTAATTGATAATTTAGCAATGATCGTTGAAAAAAATAATCATATTAAGCCCGAATATTATGATAAATACAATGTCAAAAGGGGCCTTCGAAATAATAATGGCACTGGTGTCTTAGTTGGTCTTACTGAAGTTGGTTCAGTACATGGATACAAGATGGAAAACAATATAAAAATACCAATGGATGGAAAGTTATTTTATAGAGGTTTAAGCATAAAGGATATTGTATCGGGCTTTCAGAGGGAGAGTCGACATTGTTTTGAAGAATGATAGAGCTCATCGCAAGATTTCCAAAGAATTGAACAGGTGCTGAATGATAAGAAAATAATAAGACCAGCCTATAAAACAATAACTAAAGATAAACCATATATCCCTCTTAATCAAAGGAATCATTACTGTTCGGTAATCTAGCGCATATTTAAAATAACACCCTCATATCTTATATATGGGGGATTATTTTGCCAACAAATCCATATTCTATAGAAGTAGTTACAAAGGATAAAATACTTAAATTACTTAAGAATAATGTTGTTCAAAAACATTATCCTGTGGCGGTAGGTAAGACTTCAACACCTACTCCTAAGGGCAGCTGGAAAATTACTAAGAAAGCTTTGTGGGGAGAGCAATTTGGAGGCTATTTTATGAGGCTCAGTGTTCCCTGGGGTATATATGGAATCCATGGCACCAACAAACCATGGTCAATAGGAAAGGCAGTAAGTAACGGGTGTGTTAGAATGTATAATAAGGATGCTAAGGAACTTTATTCTATAGTAACTGTTGGGACTCCTGTACTTATTTACTAGAAACATCTAACGTCATTACAATATAATCGGAAGAAAGCTAGAACTGCAAAGAGGATAGCAGTTCTAGCTTCTTTATTATAAATCCACATTAAAAGGAGGACCTATAAAAAATTAGCCCATCTATTTTTACTATCAAATGTCTTTTTCATAGCTGTCTTATCTAAATAGATGGGTTAATATTAATTATATGTTATTAACATTTTTTTATACTATATATATCCAAGTATCAATAGTTATATTTTAATCTTATAAATTGAAAAAGTGCAGATTTTTCTAATCTACACTTTTTTATATACATCCAGTATATTTCTAGCTACTGCTGCATTGCCCCATAGGGTTATATCATCTAAGGCATCTTTTTCTTGAAGCAAGGCATTGACAGCCCATCTTATTTTAAATTGTACTAATTCAAATCTATTGTATTTTTTATGATCTCTTATATCTTCAAACTGTAAAGCTCTGGCAGTTTTAAATAAGGTTTTTCTATCTGATATAGTTGTAAGTACCTCTGGAAAAATCATATTTACAAATCTTAGTGTATACATCCAAGGTTTTTTGCCCTTAATTTGATATTCTTTTAAATAATCAAATAAAGCTAATTTGTAAATTTGGGCTGGTATAGTATAGTCAAGTTCATGACTTTTTCTTAGTATAAACATCTTTTTTATTATATTCTTAGTTTTATCCTCATTCATAAATCTTACAAATTTATTTTTGGTATTTTTAAACTTTTCATCATCCCAAATACTATTTAGATGCTTTCCGACCAAATATTTTTCATTATCATCGGCAAATATGAAATCTATATCCTCCTCTTTATCCCAAAGTCCTATTTCTTTGTGAAATTCCTTTAGGACTTTATTAGCACATTTAGATACCTCGGGGTTATCCTTAATGAAATCCCTATGCCTTTCATAAGCTAATTCAATTACATTCTTTTGATAATTATTCAAAATCATTTCATAAAAGCCTCCTAAATATTTTAATTTTCAGATTCCTATATATAATAACTTCCATATAGACCATCAATAATCCTTTATTTTTCAAGGTTTTCATTTTCTAACCTGTAATGAACTTTCTATATATAGCAATAATTGGAATCACAATTTTAATTTATATCTAGGTTTTATATCTTTCATTATTATAGTTAACTAAAATTTGGTAATTTATTCATGAGTGTTGTTAAGCCTTTCAAATTTATTGATTTACTGAAAATTTAATGACATTCAAAAATTATTAACACATATTTATTTGCATATCCATCTCCACACTCTAAAACTAATAATCAACCAATTTAAAGAATGTATACATATTAAGGCCAAGATTATCTTTATAGAGTTTCTATTAATATATGCGAGAGAAAACATTGCTATTAAAATAATAATCTGTATTAAAAGATTTTTACAAAACCAACTTTCGGCTTTCCTCTCTTTTGCAATGCTTATCATACCTATAACCCCTTTAACATATTTTTTAGAATTATTGCCTTATTTTTTAAGCACTATACATCCTATGTTAAGAAGGTTAAAGGTTATGTCAAAAAATTATTGGTAAGAAATTTTATTGTATCTTGATTTACTTTGTAATAGTCCTGGTATCATGGCTGATAAAATATTTTCTTTTTTAAAATTTCTTAGGGCTTTCTTCTTAAAACAGTAGGCTTTTACCAAGCCTTTTTCTATTTTACGAACCACTATTTCCCTTTGAGTTATATCCATCCCTTTTTGATAGATTATGGTCACCGACGCTTTATTATTTAAGGAGTATTTTAAAATATGATCATTCATAGCGAAAACCCCCTAACAGTATTTACCATAATTATATCAGAACACATGTTTGGTGTAAATAGAAAAATATAATGCCACCTCAAAAACAAGGTGGCATTTCTACAAAACAGATTATTTGTCTCGGGTTAATATTTCTTCCATTTTATCACTTTCTACTATCTCTTCTATCTTTTCCAATCCGAGCTGTTTAAGAATTTTCATTACATTCAAGTTATCAAAGGGAGTCATTATTAAAGAATCTTCTCCAAATTCATTGACCAAGGTAGTTGCCTTACTAGTATCTATATTAGTTCGTGGTCCTCCTACACATCCACCACTGCAACCCATACCCTCTATAAAGTTGGCATCGATATCTTTTCCTATACTTAAATCATCCAGTATCTTTTTGCAGTCTTGTACCCCATCAACTTTTTTAGATTTAAATTTTATAAGTCTCTGTGGTTCAAGTCTATTTACAACGGTCTTAACGGAGAAACTTACTCCACCGGTTCTAGCATATACTCTTCCACCAAAGGAAGCTTGATCTTTCTCGTCACTAGGCAGGTCTTTCAATCTTATATCAAGGGCTGCAAATATTTCCTGTAGTTCCCTAAAGTTAAGTACAAAGTCTATTGCTCCCTTTATATCCTTATCCTTTGCTTCAGCTTTTTTTGCAATACAGGGAGCTATGAACACAACCTTTATATCTCCATATAGCTCCTTTAGTATTCTGCCTGAAGCAATCATAGGGGATATGGATGGAGACATCCTTTCAAACAATCTTGGATAGCTCTTCTTTGTCATATTAAACCATACAGGACAACAACAACTGGTTATGAAAAAGTCTTCTTCAGTTTTTACTAATTCAGTAAACTCAAAGGCTTCCTTAATTGTAAGTATATCTGCAAACATGGCAGTTTCAATCATATCTTCAAACCCCAGTAGCTTAAGGCCTGTCCTTAGTTTACCCATAGTAACATCGTCACCAAACTGTCCGACTATGGCTGGGGCAACCGATGCATAAACCTTTGTATCGTCATCTTTTAAATAATCAATTAGAGGAAGAAACTCTATTTTATCTGCTAAAGCTCCAAAATCACAGTTGCTTACACACTCCCCACAACTCAGACATTTATCCCCAACTATTAGCGGTCCCCTATTCCTTTTATAAATATGGGCTTCATATTTACATATATCATTACATTTACAGTCATCCTCATCGCAGTACTCGCAAACACCTTCTATTTTTGCAACTATTGGCTGCTTAATTTCCTTAGAATTCTTAATTATATTTAGTTCATCATAAAAATCTTCTTTTCCTTTAGGGTCTAAACCCATGGCAACCCTAATATGGTCCTTAATAAAACCCATATCTTTATCTTCAAAATCATTTTTTTCCTTTATGTAAATTGCTAATTCATCTAAGTCCTCCAAGCTATTTAACTCACCATTCCAATATTTTTTAACTAATTCAGAAAATATTTTCATTCTCTTTTCTTGGAACTTTTTAAATCTAGGTTCTATTTTAAACAACTCCTTTCCAGTATTACTTAATTATTATTTCTATATATACACATAACTTAAGTAGAAATAACAGTTCAATAGTTTTATTCTTGAATATATAGGAATTCTTTGCTTATTTTTTCAATCTTTTCTCTTAGTAGTTCACTATTTTTTTGTCTTTTATCTAAATACATATCATCATCGGCTTCTTTAAATACATTATCCATATTTCCAAAGGAATCCTCGGAATAGGAATATCCTATTGATAATTCCATGGATATTTCATCACTCTCAAAGTTATACTGTCTTATTAATTCTTTTATATTATTAATCTTATTATTCAGCTCTTCCCTATGAATATCTTTAAGTAAAATAGTAAATTCATCGCCATCTACCCTCGAAATCAGATGTTCTTCTCCAACTGACTCTCTAAGTAAACATGCTATTTTTTTAATTATCTCATCACCTTTTCTGTGACCATTAATATTATTTATTGCTTTTAAATTATCCAAATCACATACTATAAATCCTACTTTTTCATTTTGCTTATTGAGCTTATAAAATTCTTTTTCAAAATGAGACCTATTATATAACCCAGTCAACGGGTCATTGTTTTCTAAATAGTTAAGCCTTTCTTCTAACTCATTTATTCTGTGTATATCCTTATACTTTGTTATATTTATCATAGATAATAATATAGTCATTTTATTATTTTCTTTATTCATTTTATTATAAATAATTGTGTCCATAATTACATTATTACCTAATTTAGTAATAAGTATAGTCTCTGGAGCTCCTTTATTATTTAAAGTACTTAATCCTTTTTCATTGAAATCGTTTTCAAGTATTATATTTATATTTTTTCCTATTAATTCTACGGGCTCATACTCTAGGAAGTAGCTGCTATTAGGAGTTATAAACTGTATGGTCCCATCTAACTCTATTTCAATTATTAGCTCCCTTGAAATAGAATTTTGATAGCTATTATCTTTAGGTTCCATAATCCATCAACTCCTGTATAATAAGATCAAAAGGTAGCCCGAGCACCCTCTTTAAAACGGACAATAGGCATCCCCCTCGTCCTTATCTTCCAATAGGTTTGCCCTTGTATTTTTGTATGATTCTATATTATTATATTACCATATACTTCATAATTTTGTCATTATATAACTAATATGTTTAATAGAAAAAGAATGCTAACTACTTTGATAAGAAACTGCTTAAATCATCTATCATCTCCAACCTTACTACTTTAAAGGAAAGTAGTAATAATTACACTTATTGTATACTCTAAATGATTAAACCTTTTATCTTAAGCGCCTATATATGCTTCCATATATATTCTAGTTAAATCTTTTTTCGTAGCTTCTCTAGGATTAGTCAATGTGCAACTGTCTTGTAGTGCTTTTTCACTCATCTCGTCAAGATTTTCTTCAAACTCTCTTCTATCTATTCCGTATTCTTTAAGAGATGTTGGTATATCAAGCTTGAAATTTATAATTTTTATACATTCCACTAGATTAGCCACTTCTTCTTTAACACTTAAAGATGGTAAACCTATTAATTTTGCAATATTTCTATACCTCTTTATTATTTCGCTATTAGAATAATTATCATCATATATTCCAGAATTATATTTTATAGTATAGGGTAATAGTATAGCATTTGATTTACCATGGGACAATTTAAATCTAGCACCTAGAATATGGGCTAAGCTATGGGTTATTCCCAGCCCAGCATTATTAAATGCTACACCAGCCATACAAGATGCCACATGCATTTTTTCTCTTGCTACCATATCATTTCCATTATCATATACTCTTAATAAATTATTTACTACTAGTTTTATAGATTTCTCTGCATACATATCACTAAAATCCGAAGTATTCTTTGCAGTATACGCTTCAACTGCATGAGTCAAAACATCCATTCCTGTATCGGCGGTAACTGAAGGTGGCACAGTCTTTGTAAACTCAGCATCTAATATAGCTACATCTGGTATCATAACATCATCAACAATAGGTATTTTAATATTTTTGCTTTTATCAGTGATAACTGAATACGCAGTAACTTCAGAACCTGTTCCACTTGTAGTTGGTATGGCAACAAATAATGGTTTTTCAATATGCTTTGAATCCACCAATTTTTCTTTTGCTTTTATACAAAAATACATAATAGCCTTTGCTGCATCAATTACTGATCCTCCACCAATTGCTATTAATAGCTTTGGTCTCATCTTAACAATATGCTGTAATCCTTTGTTTACTATCTCTATTGGTGGATCGGGCTGAACCTCATCAAATATCTTATATTCAACACCTTTATTTCTAAGTATTTCTGTAACTTTTTCGACTAATCCAAACTGTATCATATACTTGTCTGTAACAATACAAACTTTTTCCGCCTTTATTTGGCTTAAATATTTTACTGAATCAATTCCATCTATAATTTTAGTCTTTTCATTGAATATTCTCATGAAATCATCCTTTAATACTTGACTTTATAGTTTCATCAATTAATTGCACATTGAAATATATATTCACATAAAAGCGCATAGTAGTTTAATTGAATTTTATTTGAGCCATTACATTTCTAATAAGATTTTCAACATATTGTTCTGCTATATTAATATCTTGATCTACACAGTCATTACCTTTCAAATCATCTAATTCTTTTGTTCCATATGCTAATCTTCTTATATCTATTAAATTCATAGGCCCCACATTATCTGAGGTAGCACTGCCGCCTACTGCGCCACAACCCAAAGTTAGTGCTGGCACCAAATTTGTTGTTCCTCCTATACCGCCAAGGGCACCTGCAGTATTCACTAATAATCTTGATACTGGCTTTCTCATAGCAAATTCTCTAATTATTTCTTCATCTTTAGAGTGAATTATTAGTGTATGCCCCTTTCCTTCATTCATTAGTAATTCTATACATCTTTCACATGCTTTCTCCCAATTTTCTTCACTGTAAAATGCTAAAATTGGTGCAAGTTTTTCTCTAGAATATGGATTGTCTTTACCAACGGTTTTTTGCTCTGAAATTAATACTTTTGTATTTAAGGGTATATCTAGTCCTGCAAGTTTAGCTAATACATCTACACTTTTCCCTACTATTTGAGGATTCATAGTTCCGTTATCCCTTAATATGTATTTCCCTAATTTTTTAGACTCTTCCTCGTTTAATAAATAAGCTCCTTGTCTTTCTACTTCATTTAAAACCTTTTCTTTCATACATTCTTCAACAACAATAGATTGTTCAGAAGCACATATTACTCCGTTGTCAAATGTTTTACTATCTATTATTCTTTTAACTGCCAATTGAACATCCGCAGTCTTTTCTATAAATGCTGGACCATTTCCTGGTCCTACTCCTATGGCTGGAGTCCCAGAGCTATAAGCGGCCTTAACCATTGCTTCTCCTCCTGTTGCCAATATTAAAGCCACATCTTTATGCTTCATTAATTCATTAGTTCCTTGAATCGTAAGGAATTCCATACATCCTATTATGTCGTTTGGAGCCCCTGCTTCAACTGCAGCATCATGGAGTATCTTTGCAGTATCTATGATACATTGTTTAGCACTGGGATGGGGTGAAAATATAATTGCATTCCCTGCCTTTAATGAAATTAACGCTTTATATATTGTAGTAGATGTTGGATTCGTCGATGGTATAAGTCCTGCTATGACACCCATCGGAACAGCAACTTCTACTATTTTGCTTTCTTCTTCTTTATTAATTATCCCAACTGTCTTCATATCCTTTATATACTCATATACAGAACTGCTTGCAAATTCATTTTTTAGTACTTTATCTTCCCACCTACCAAAGCCAGTCTCCTCATTCGCTAATTTAGCAAGTCTGATAGATTCTTTTTCTATTGCTTGAACCATATTTTTAACAACTCTATCGATTTGTTCTTGAGTAAAATTTTTAAATTGTTCTTGAGCTTTTTTAGCCTTAGATACAAGTTCCCTAACCTCCTGTATCGATATCAAATCTTTATCTAAAATTTTCATTTTATCTCCCCCATTACTCTCTTTAGACTAAATAACTATTCTTTACCGAGTTTATTTCTCTTCCTTATGATTTATACACCAATTTCTTGGTTGTCCCTTTATACGTGGACAGGATGAATCTTTACATATATTACATATTTGCTCGTTATCTTTATCTATTTTATTTTCTGAGTTTACATTATCTTCTGATTCTATTTCTTCTCTTGCCAATAATTTATTATCTTTCTTTTCATCTGTTTTAGAAGTATTTTCGTTATCTTTTTCTTCACTACAATACTTATGTTTCTCTTTTGCTTTCCTCGATAATCCTTTTGTCGATTCACTTTTAACTATATATTGTATGTCACTTGCAGGTCTTGGAATAATAAGTGTGGATATTACTTCATTTAATCTAGATGCACTTGTCTTTGCTGCATTAATTGCTGACTTTACTGCTCCTACATCTCCTTGAATCTTTATAGTTACAAGGCCTCCCGTGGATAGTTCATAGCCTACTAACTGTACATTTGCTGACTTTATACATTTATCTGCTGCCTCAATGGCTGCAGTCATACCTATTGTCTCAATAAGACCTAGGGCTTGTTCATTCATATTAACTCCCCCTATTTAAAATTTACGAAATACCTTTTTTAAAAACCTATAATTAAAATATATAATTTTTAAGTATATATTTTTACTTAAGTTAATGAAATTAAGTTCAACTATACTGATATACAAAAAATATCAGTATAATTGTAATCTTGCGTATATCTTGATATTTATTTTAAATATATGGTTGGGTAGTAGAAACAGGATTTTCTCCCATAGATTTTAATATACTTAGTCCTACTTCTCTCGCCTGAATAATCGATTGTCTAACAGCTCCCGAGTCTCCAGATATGGATATAATAATCTCATTTGAATGAGCAGTGCCGGCATCTGGACTAGAGTAGGATATAAGCTCTACATTTGCCGTCTTCATTGCTATATCCGACATCACTAGTCCTATTCCAGCTGGAGCTCCAACAATTAATCCAAAGGCTTTTCCAACAGGAGCATTAAAGGCTTTTTCTATAGCCAAGCTTGCTCTGGCAGTATATTGGAACTCTAAATGTCCCACTTCGCAACCATAGATATCACCAAATGTTCTATCTAATTCTTTTAACGCAACCTCAACAGCTCTTCTTGCGTCTGATACATCTTCTGCTGCAAAAATTATAAGTGAACCGTGTCCAGCTCCACCCTTTGTATCTCTAGCAAGCTCCACTGCAACTATTTCTGTATTAGTAGCTTTTACAGCTTCATCTGCTGCCATAATTTGTGGGCCTGCTCCAGTTCTTCCACTAATTATTCCGATAGAACGATACTTTGGATCTAACTCCATTTTTTTGTGAAGGTGTCCATCAAGATTAGCTATTACTAGACCAACCGTATCTCCTATTGCACATCCTACATATTCTGTAGCCGTAGGTATATCATTAAGCATTTCATTTCTCCTCTCTTTTCTATAATCTAATTTTTCCTCTTCTTTATTCTGCTCAGCCTTTATAATATTCTTTTTTTCATTACTCTCTAAATTTTCTGCGCTCATTTTTTTTACAACTTCTTCCAATACTTTCTCTATAATATGCTGATCCATCATATCACCTCAATTTAAATTTATTTAGATTTCATAGGCAATATTTTTTCTACATCTGTATGAGGTCTTGGAATTACATGTACTGATATAACCTCTCCCACCCTTTGTGCTGAAGCAACACCAGCATCTGTAGCTGCCTTCACTGCCCCTACATCTCCTCTCACCATAACTGTTACTAATCCTGATCCTATCTTTTCATATCCTATTAAAGCAACGTTTGCAGCCTTCACCATTGAGTCAGCAGCTTCTACCGCACCTACCAAACCTTTAGTTTCTATCATTCCCAATGCTTCTTGTCCCATAGTAGCACCTCCATAGATTTTATTAATTTCTTTGTATTTAAATTTTATTATGAATTCACAAACTTTTTTTTGACAATTTTAATCATCTTTTGTATTATTAAAATATAATTTTGTTGTAGTTTTATAGTTATTAAACTACAATCCTTATAATATTCTACTCTCTAATTTTGAAAGCTCTATAATACCTATTTCGAACTAATTTAATATGCTCACACAATTAATTTTTTGATTGTGATTTTTTCAACCTATAACCTCACACGCCAAATTTTTAGACATTCCTATGAATATTCCATAAATAATTTCTACAGATAGCATTAAATATTGATTTTTCAGAATTTTCTTACGGAGGTTTTTATATATGGATATTATGAAAAATATTATAAATACTAACACTCTCAATGATATTCAAGATAGATTGGCAAAATTAGTAGGTGTTCCTACTATTACAGTTGATGTCAATGGCAATCCAGTTTGTGGGATAAGTAACTTTACACCTTTTTGCAATCTTATTCGTTCTTCTAAAAAAGGTGTGAAAAAATGTATAACCTGCGACTCTGAGGCAGGTTTTAAAGCTGTTAAAGAAGGAAAACCTAACACCTATAGATGTCATACAGGTCTTATAGATTGTGTGGCTCCAATAATAGTTAATGGCCATTTTCTAGGTTCCGTTTTAGGTGGTCAAGTTTTGTTAGATGGAGAAGATGCAAATGAAGTTATAGATATCGAAAAAATATCCGAAGAATTTGAGATTCCACTAGAATCATTACGAAAATCTCTTCAGCATATTCCTTTTATTTCACGTGAATATTTACAAAATTATGTAGACTTTTATACTTTTCTATCTAGCTATATTGCCCAAATGGGCATTTATGGAATTACTCAAGAAGAATTATTGAAAGAAAGTAGAGAGAAATTTAGACTGGAACAGCAAGCTAAGAAAATGGAATTAAATACTATTAGAGCTCAAATTCATCCTCATTTTCTTTTCAACACTTTAAATACAATAGCTAGAATGGCAATGATTGAGGATGCTCCCAGAACCGAAGATCTAATATACAAGCTCTCTGATTTATTAAGATATAACTTGAAAAATATTGAGGAATATCCAAAACTGAGTGAAGAAGTAGAGAATATAAAAAGATACCTTTTTATTCAATCTTTACGATATAGCGATAGGATAAGCTACAACATAGATATTGAAGAATCAATTATGGACTATCGGATTCTATCTATGATTATGCAACCAATTGTAGAAAACTCTATGATTCATGGTTTAGAAACAAAAAGGGAAGGTGGCGAAATTTCTATCATTGGACGGGCTTTATCTAATAATGACATATTAATAAAAGTATCCGATAATGGTAAAGGTATCAATCTTGACCTTCTTAATAAATTAAACGATTTAGATAGTACACCTGATAATTGTGTAGGTATTGGTATTGGAATCAAAAACACCCACGATAGAATTAAACATCGCTTTGGTGAAAAATATGGTTTGAAAATAGAAAGCCAGTTAAATATTGGCACAAATGTAAATATACTCATTCCACCTATCAAATAGACATATCTATTAACCAGGTTTCATTAAGTTTTATTTACAAAAGGGGGATATTTGAATGTATAAACTTATGATTGTAGAAGATGAACCCATTGAAAGAAAAGCAATAAGAATGATACTGAAAAGAAAGTTCTTTAATTTAGATATTCTTGAAGATGCAAAAGATGGAATTGAAGCTGTACAAAATGCTAAACTCTATAAGCCTGATATAATACTTATGGATATTAGAATGCCTGAAAGCACTGGCATCGAAGCCCAAAATAGAATAATTAAATTTCTACCAAATGTTAAGACTATTATCTTAACTGCTTATAGTGAATTTGATTATGCACAAAAATCAATTAAAGCAGGTGTTGTTGATTATCTATTAAAACCTGTTAAACCCTATGAATTAGAGAACTCCATAGTTAAAGCTATTGAAGAAATGGAAATGACTAAGTTATCGAAACCTAATACTATAAAATTTCATGAAGAAACTTCTGAAAATGCATTAGATATTGCAATAGCTTATATAGAAAAAAATTACACAAAGAAAATTTATCTTAATACCGTTGCTAAAATTGTACATTTCCATCCTCAATATTTTAGTAAATATTTTAAAAAAGAAACAGGAATGACTTTTACAGAATATATAACAAAATTAAGACTCAAAAAAGCAAAACAACTATTGGCAGGTACAAATAAGAATATTGGTCAAATCGCCTCAGAAGTAGGATATAATGATCCTGCATATTTCAGCAAAACTTTTCAAAAATTTGAAAACAAGTCTCCCTATAGTTTCAAAAAGAATTCTATTTAATACTTTAGATTCATAAAAACTATAATCAGCATTCGATTTTTCCAGCTCATGCATTCAATATTTATCAAAAATTAAATTTACATTTCGATTTCTCAATAAATAGAAGATTGTATTACATTGAGAAATCGAAATGTATCTAATATATTGCTATTCTAGCTATTTCCACCAATTTTGCATATTAATCCACACTCTTCTACTGTTTCCTTTAATAAAATTAATTTATCTTTTGTAGGGGATTCTAACTCCTTTAACTTATATTCATATCCTAAATATTCATATTTGTTTTGTCCTAAACGATGATATGGCATTATATGAATTTCCTTGACTGATTTAAGGCTAATAGCAAAGTTAGTTATATCTTTTATACTAGATATATCATCATTAAATCCTGTAATAATAGGAATTCTAACTATTATTGGAATACCAAACTGAGCAATAAGCTTAGCATTTTGTAGTATTTTCTCATTTGATTGTCCAATATATTTAATATGTTTATTGTAATCCATAGTCTTTATATCTAATAGCACAAGGTCCAACCAGGGTAAAACTTTTTTCAAAGCATCTTCGAAAGCAAAGGCTGTAGTTTCTATGGCAGTATGCAAACCACTAGCTTTACATGCCTTTAATAATTCTTTAGTAAATTCTGGTTGTGCTAACGGTTCCCCTCCTGAAAGAGTAATCCCACCACCTGAACGTCTATAGTAAATATTATCCTTTTTCACTTCGTCCAAAACTTCTTTTACTGTTCGTTTATATCCAGCCATATTTAAAGCATTACTATAGCAAACATCAATACATTTTCCACATTGAATACATTTATCATAATCAATTCTAAAAGAACTATTAAAATTAATGGCATTTACTGCACAAACACTTAAACACTTCCTACATCCAATACAATTGTTTCTTATAAACATTATTTGGGGTTCCTTTTTTTGTGATTCTGGATTACTACACCAAAGACAGGATAGTGGACATCCTTTGATAAATATCAATGTTCGAATGCCTGGTCCATCATGTACTGAAAATCGTTGTATATCAAAAATAATTCCTGCCCTGTCTAAATCTATTGTATCATTTACCATAATTTCCACCTCCATTCATTTTCTTCTATAAACATTGAGAAGGAGAAATAATCCTCCTTCTCATATTTTTTATATATTCTAGAAACTATGTTCTGTTCTCTCAATAATATCGTCTTGGATAGATTTATCTAATGATGCAAAATGAGCACTATATCCTGCGACACGAACAACCAAATTTTTATATTTTTCTGGATTTTTTTGAGCATCTAAAAGCATATCTCTGCTCACAACATTAAACTGTGCATGTAATCCTTTTTGGTCAAAATACGTACGGACTAAAGAAGATAAATTCCGTAATCCTGATTGACCTTCTAAAGCAGATGGATGAAATTTTTGGTTAAACAACGTACCATTTGAAGCAATATGATGATCAAGTTTTGCAACAGAGTTGATAGCTGCCGTAGGTCCTGATTGGTCCCTTCCAGAAACTGGTGATACTCCATCAGCAAGTGGTGCTCCTGCCTTTCTTCCATCGGGTGTAGCTCCTGTATCAGCTCCCATAGGAACATTTGCAGAAACAGGATATAATCCAGGTTGGAATTGTCCACCCCTTGGATTTGTATATTTTTCAACTTCACTACAGTAAATATATGCACTTTCACGGGCCAAATCATCTACTTCGTCAATATCATTACCAAACTTAGGTGCTCTATTTAAGAGCATTTGACGTAGATATTCTCCATCACCTTGACTTCCTAAATTAACACTTATATTTCCATTAGCCTTCTTTAAATCATTTAAAGAAATCTTATTTTCTTCTAACAATAATTTTTTAATAACTTCCATAACAGTTTCACGGGTTAAATCATCGATACCATTCATTTTATCATTAAATGCAGTATTACTTTGATCACCAAAGTTGCTATCAAGAGCATCTTTTAATTCTTTTAATGTAATCTTCTTTTCGTCAAATACTAATTTCTTAAGTCCTGCTAGAGAGTCAGCTACATTAGCAACACCTACACCCTGTGGTCCAGTAAAGTTATACCGAGCTCCACCCTCTTGTAATGATTTTCCTTTACCAATACAGTCATATACCATAGAGGATAGGAACGGAAGTGGTGCTCTCTCACCGTGGGCTAAATCCACACAGTTATCAGCATTTATTAAAAGGGATACAAAGTATTTCATTTGTTTTCTATAGGCATCCATAAATTCTGCAAATAAACTAAAGGAACAAAATTCTCCTGTTTTAAGTCCAAGTTGCTTACCATTAACCATACCGTTGTTAATGGTGATTTCTAAAACCTTTGCCATGTTAAAAAAGGCAGCATCATGCCATCCTTCAGTTTTTCCACCTTTTTGGGGCTCAACACAACCGATGATTCCATAATCTCTTGCATCTTCTAATGTAAGTCCACGATTTACTAATGAAGGAATAATTACTTCATCGTTATAGTAGGCTGGCATTCCTAACCCTATACGACTTACTTCAGCAGATTTCAAAAGTAGTTCATCGGGGGTTTTATTCCATACCCTAATAGAAATAGAAGGCTGGGGTAGTTTTGTATGTCTAGTAGCTTCGAGACACATAAAGGATAATTCATTTGTAGCATCTCTTCCATCTAAAGTTTGTCCTCCTACGATTAAGTTTTGAAACATTGGATATCCACCAAATGCCTTTGTTGACCCTTCATCACGAACTTTATTAACGTCATTAAATTTAACCCAAAGACAATCAAGTAATTCTTGAGCCTTGTCTTTGGTTAAAGTCTGATTATCAATATCATTTTTATAGTATGAATATATATATTGGTCAAAACGCATGGGCGATATTGAATGTCCATTGGATTCAATCTGTATTATAGCTTGCACAAACCAAAATGATTGTAAAGCTTCATGGAATGATCTAGCAGGGTTAGCCGGTACCCTTTCACATATCTCTGCAATTTTAATTAGTTCTTTCATTCTCATACTATCTAATTCTCTATTCGCTAAACTTCTTGCCTTTGCTGCAAAACGACTTGCAAAATTTATCACTGCCTTAGCAGTAATAATAACTGCAGTTAAAAATTGTTCTTTCTTAATATAATCTGGCTGTGACTTATCAGCTAAAGCTTTAGCTTCTTCAGCTTCCTTAATTATTCCGTTAAAACCCTTTGATAAAACCTTTGCATAGTCAACAGAGATATGCCCTACACCGTTAAAATAATAGTTGCCTACTGTAAAGACCCCTGCATCCATAGCTTCTCTTGTTTCATTAAACATAAACTGTGTCGCTAATTCATTTACTGTTTTTCCGTCCCAGTATTCAAACACTTCTCGAAGTTTTTGTTTAACATCTTCTGAGATTAAAAATACATCACCTTTTCTCTTAGGTAGTGTTTCAAACTCTTCTAATAACCATTTATTAGAAAACTCAGGAAACACTTGAGTTGCTCTAGGCTTTGTTGTCAAATTACCTACAATAAGTTCATCATCTCGGATAACTATATTCATTTCATTTAATACTTTTTCTAATGCCTTAGCTCTTCGAATAATCATTGGATAAGATTTTGTTTCTTTGAAGGATTCTGTAATTAATACCGCTCTTTCTCCTTCAATTTCAGGAGTTACTGAATATAGTCCATCAATTAATTTTGCAATACGTGGACTCGGTGATGAAGCTATAAGCTGGTTTAATGAATTGCTCATTAATAAAATCTCCCTTCATTTTAAAATAAATTTTAAATATTTTCTATAGTTAAATTTTATTATTAAATGCAGGCTCTTTTTTAAACTATTTTGACTTTTTCTTGTACTCTATAGATGAAAACATATTGTATTATTTTAATCTTAATCATTTGAAAATACATAATTCTTTTATTTGTTTTAATAGAATAATTACACTTTTATTATCAAAAACAAGAAAATACTAAGACAAATAATCTCGTCTTAGTATTTTCTTAAATTTTGACACACCTTGAGAAATTTGAACCCCGACACTTAGATCATAATCTAGTACTATGTCTTCTAGACTAAATAGATATATTCTATATTATGTGATGGATTAGACTAATCTAATTCAAAATCACACTCAAGGTTCTCATTAAATTTATATTCTTGTCTAATCTATTATTTCTTAAAATTTATCTGCTATTTCTTTTAATTTATTAAAAAGCTCTTCAGATATTGTAGCTATAGCATAATATATGTGTTCATGGTCATCGTGCTTTTCTACTATTGGAATAAAAATCTGATTATTTTCCATAACACCTAAATATCTAATATATTCTTCATTAGAATTACCTTCTATTCCAAGATTTTTATCATCTATTAGATCAAATCCAAACAGTGTATTATCAGCAAAATTATCTGAAGGTGTTGGAATAGTTTTTACAGCCTTTAATGTTGCAATTTCATCAAATATTGATTGAATTAAATCTAGGTTATCTACTTTTTTACTTGATTTAAAAATTTTTTCCATTTCATCTAAAACTTCATTTGCTTCATCTGGTGTATCTTCAATTGACTCTGGAGCATATTCTTGCATAATCATATCATACTCTTGGTTTAATTCTATAAATCTATCTAAGGTTTCTTTATTATAAACAATAAGTTCTTCTGGTTGTTGGATGAAATCTAAAGTAAGTTCTTCCATATTTTTTAGATTTTCTACATACTCATCCTCTAGGCTTTCAACTGAATCTATTGTATTTTCAACATCAGCAATGTTCCTTTCTTCTGTTACATTCTTTTCAGTTGCACAGCCTGTAAAAAATATAGTTATACCTAAAACTACAACTAGCGAAATTGTTTTCAATTTCATTGTATCCCTCCTGAACTTTTATAAACTAATATTTATTTCTGATTTTCATAATAGACAAAATAATAAAGGATAGACACCAAGTTCCATTGAGCAAACTCAAAACTCTTGGTGTCTACTATTTTACTTCTTACATTTAATCGAAGAATGTTTCATGGGCAGTAATTATTTTAAAGCTATTATTTATTTCACTTACTGTGAACAATCCTTTAGCTCGGAATGCCTTAAAGGATGAATCTTCCGAATTTGTCATAGTATATATAACTTCCAATGCTATTTCAGAACCATAATTATTAACAACATTTATTTTTTCAATGTGGTATTTGAAATCATTTCTATTATATATTGGATTTGTAAATCTACTTGAATATACATACTCCCTATGATTTTTATCTAGCAAAGAATTATACAATCTACTATCATTATTATTTAATGCCACAAATGCTTTCTCGATTACTTTCTTAACCTTAGTGTTAGCTTCATCAAACTTAGCTTTCATATGTTCTTTTATATCTATAGTTTTAATTTTACTAAAGGGAACTCCACTTAATTCTTTTACCCATTCATTAATACTTTCAGTGAAAAGGGTAAGCTCAAAATTCGATTCCCTTTCATTACCCTCTACAGAATTAGATACAGCATTTGATATATATACAAGTGGTTTACCATATCTTATTAATCTTTTTGATGATATAATTGTTGAGGCAAGAATACTTGAATTGTTACTTGATATACTTATGATTTTATCTAAAGGTATACTCTTAAAGTCTTCTATATTCTTAACTACAATAATATCTACTGCTGAGTCATCTTTATCAATTTTAGCAATATAAAAGGGATTCATCTTTTCAGGTTGAGTAGCCTTGATGATCGCTAAACCTGTTTCTTCGTTATATTTTACAACCCCTTGGGCTGGTACTTTTCTTTTATCCTTTGTAACTACATAAATACTGTCTGCATACTTAATAGAATCCAGATTAGTTATAAATAATCCATTCCCCATTGCAAAGCCAATATCAACAGAATATGGTCCATCATCTATTTCTCCTAAAATCTGAACTACATTGTCCTCAGGCTGATCTATAATCTTTAGACTATTATTGAAGTAAAACGGACTCTTTCTTATCATTTTTCTCTCATAATAATATGGTTCAAAGAAATACTTATTTATTTCTTCTATTAATACTTTATTATCGATATCTAATTTATAACCTTCTTCACTCATTATAAGCAAGTCATTATGTACATATATGTCCTTCCCCAGTATCCCAGTAAATATAGCTAAGGGTAAATAGTAAGTATCATTAGCATAGATATAATCTAAATCACCTATTAATTGCTTTCCATTGTAATAGATATTTCTATTAGCAAAATCAACAATGAACATATTTGCTGGTGCATTATATGTTAGCTTTGTGTCTGATTCCCAATAAGTATGTAAACCAAATACCACTGCTATAACTCCAGAGGGTACATAGACTTTATTATCTTTAAACTTTATACCATTCTTAAGACTACTTAAAGAAAGCCTATTATTATTTTTAAAACCAAAGGATTTGTTTTTATGAAATATCACCATATTCTTTAGATGCTCATCAACTGTTTCATTGTTAGAATATGGATGGGCAAATACTGTACTAGATAACATAAGTTGCATAACTAGAATAACTATTAAAGCAACTTTAACCTTAGAATCTTTTATCATCTTAACCCCCTATAAATACTTCTTTATAATTATTCTAGCATTAAGGAGATACAATATCATTGTCAAAATAATGGAAATAGAGTGATGTCTGTGAACTACCAACCACTTTCACCTATCTGCTTAGAAGTGGTGGCTTCTAGTATCATGCACTAGAACTTTTCCTACTTCATAGAGTTATGCCTTCGATGGTGAAGAAGGTCTTATTTGACTCTCCATAGGCTCAATCCGTAGTCCCTACGGTAATCTATTATCTATGCTACATCTTCTGCTTTGATTTCTTTTAGTCCTTGTCTAAGAATATTTATACTTGCATTTATATCTCTGTCTATATTTTCAGTTCCACAATTAGGACAATCCCATTTCCTAATACTTAGGGGCATATCTTTCATAACATAACCACAAAAAGAGCAGGTTTTACTGCTTGGAAACCATCTGTCTATCTTGTGGAGTGTCCTATTGTGCCATTTAGATTTATACTCCAAATAAGAGTAGAATCTATACCAACTTACATCGGCAATATCTCTAGAAAGTTTTTTATTCTTCATCATGTTTTTTATTGATAAATCTTCAAGAATTATAATTTGGTTTTCATCTACAATCCTTTTGGATAATTTATGTAAAAAATCTTGTCTTTCATTTTTAATTTTTTCATGTAATTTAGATACCTTCTGTTTTTGTTTGTGAAAGTTTTTGCTGAATCTTTGTTTTCTACTTAAGTTTTTTTGCTCTTTTGCTAATTTTTTTAGAGATTTGTTTAGATACTTATTATTCTTTATTTTTTCACCATTAGAAAATATAGCAAAATCTTTAATGCCTAGGTCAATCCCTATTTCATTATCTGATTTTTCCATAGGCTCTATGTTTAATTCTGTAATTATAGAAACATAATATTTGTTTGTAGGTGATTTAGAAATAGTAGCATTTATAATTCTACCTTCTACATATCTGTGAATCTTTGATTTAATCCACTTTAGCTTTGGCAACTTTATTTTATTTTTCTTTATTTCAATATTGTTATTTACATAGTTTATGGTATATGATTTTTTAGGATTCTTCTTGCTTTTGAATTTTGGAAACCCAATATTTTTATCCCTAAAGAAGTTTTTGAATGCCCTATCTAGATATCTAATTGCCATCTGTAATGAAGTACTATCTACTTCCTTTAACCACGAGAATTCTTTCTTTAGTTTTGGAAGTTGGTTTTGTTGCTTGGTATAAGAGGTTCCTTTCCCTTCAGATTTATATGTTTTTATTCTCTGGTCTAAAAAATAATTATATATGAATCTAGTACATCCGAAGTTTTTCTCTATTAATTCTATTTGTTCTTCTGTTGGATATATTCTAAACTTATATGCTTTATTAATAGTAATCACCTACTTTTTTCTTTGATTTTCTATATATTTCTTTATTGTTTCTATTGGAGCCCCGCCAGTTGTAATTAGACAAAAGCTTCTAGCCCAAAAATATTCTTTCCAAAGTTTCTTTTTTATCTCAGGGAATTCTTTTTTTATAAGTCTTGAAGATGTACTTTTATAAGCATTTAGAAACTTTGATAACCCTGAATTAGGATGTGCTCTAAAAAGAATATGAATATGATCATAATCATAATTCCACTCTGCTAAAGTTATATTATATTTTTCGCTAATGTATTTGAATATCTCTTTTAATCTTTCACTTATATTGTAGCTTATTACTTTTCTTCGATACTTTGTAACCAAAACCAAATGATAATTCAGCAAGAATACTGAATGATTATTACTATCTAATTTCATTATATCACCAATCTTCTCTGCTTTTAAGACTGATTATATGTATTTACTCTCATACTGTCAAATTTTTATTTAGACATCGGGTCTAAATAAAAATAGTGCTTACATCTCCCACTTATAGAAGCTAGGAGACTTACGCACTAATGGTTAAAATAATTTATGCTTATGTTTTATGCTTATGTACTATTTTTCATCATTCAGTATGAAAGAATAATAAATTATATCTATTGCTTTTTATTTGCATAATAAAAAGCTCCCAAGGGAATAATAATTTCTTAAGTGCTTTTCGGCCGGGATACTTAGGGATACAGATACACAGGGACGGCAGACTGTGTAAAAATACCAATAATTGGTTAACATAAACATGC
>SWCA01005071.1_pt1 | contig 98371 bp, 76 predicted proteins | sample 4692961 | NCBI WGS metagenome assembly SWCA01 (sample SAMN10267275, study PRJNA491770) | bioreactor metagenome | isolation source: DHS bioreactor inoculated with | place: Japan: off Shimokita Peninsula | reverse complement strand
CTGCGCTCTTGAAATGGCCCTTGCTACTGTAGGCTGTATCTTCTCCGTATTGGCGAAGTAATGTTAAAGTCGGTTCGTTTCTGAAGGTTTTCGTATTCATTTGCTTGATTTGCTCAGGGGGATGTTCCCATAAGGAAGGAATGTGCGTGGCTGTTTAATGCTGAAAGGTTTTGTTGTTCTCTGGTACCATACCGTCTCTTGATGCAGGGGCCTGATGAGTCGATTCAAACGTAAGAAAAGGTTTCCAAGGGATAGATTTCAATGTGTGCCTTCTTTTATTGTTAAGGTTCATCTGTTCTTGCAAAGGTTGTAAATAGGATAGGTTTGAAAGACTTCTTGCTCTTTTTCTGTCAGTCTTTGGAAATGCCATTCAAACTCTGGGTGGCTACCAAGAAGCAATGCTATTGCGCACTGAACTCTATGCTCAGAGGCCTGGTTCTCTCTGATCTTTAGTAGAAGGTCTATTTCGTCTCTACTGAGAGGGCGTTGTCTGATTGCAATCTGGAGTCGATTGATTGCGTTGATTGGCTCATCTGATCCGTCGGCATCGTTCTGGAGGAATGTGCTCAATTGTTCGGCTATTTCGAGGAAGACGATATTCTTCATGAAGTCGAAGCCATGAATGCAGATTAATACAAATTCGTTGTAGAAGGGTCTGAGGAGAGGATGATATTGTTGAGTGATTTCGCAATAAATTTCCTGAAGGTAAGGGGTGATGAGGGTCGTGATCGTTCGGGGGTCTTTCACAAAAAACATCAGGCCAATGAAACGATTGCATGGGACTGTGTCGTTTTGAATAGTGACACAGAAATTTCCAGCGGGAATAGCGCTGAAATAGTTCTGGATATGGTAACCGCCATTCGCTTGCTTCTGGCAATATACGAGAACAGACGATCCGATGACACTACGGAGCCCTATGAAATGAAGGCGTGCTTCATCGTTTAGAAACATTAACTGATTGTGGACTGTTGCAGGTATCAGGATATCTAAATCACTTGCGTATACTTCTGTATCACGGACTGTAACCTCGGAGAAGTCGAGGTGAAATTCCTTACAGAATAATTCAATGTCTCGAATCTGGGGGGTTAAAATCTCTCCTGAAATCTCTTGCAGGTTCCCTGATGTTTTCAGGGATATGCGAGATTCTCCAATGGAAAAGTTGCCACTGCCTTGGATGGCATTACAGAAGCCGGCTGTCTGCAATATTTGTTGTAGTTTCGTTCGGCCAGTAATACAGACTTGAATCTGTAGATTGCGTTTTTTACTCTGAAGTTTCAGGCAATCATTTAAAATTATGGTTATATTGCCATCGGCATCGTGTTGTATCATCCATGAGTTGAAGAAAACCCTTCCGTTAACATGTATTGGCTGGTTTTGTGGAACTCCCACGGAGGCAATCTGCATATCGGTTGGCAATAGGCTACCATCGGTGAGTTGCACGTAGGCCACAGCATTGTCGGAGAGTAATCCCGGTATTGGGTTGATAGGCGCTGCAATAGTCTTGATGACGATTGGCCGATTTTCCATTTCCAAAGTCGAAAGGTTGATGGGAAAGCGAGGATGATGGAATACGGGGCTGTTTTCAATGAAATGTTCCAATAGAGTTTCAAGGTCGTGAACGGTCTTGATTTCTTCTAATCTTATCGCTTTGGTCTTTTGCGATGGATGCACGTTGCTAAGATGTCGTTCTATCGCTTGTGGGAAAAAAAGTTTGCCAAAGATGCGAGGTTTGTCGACAGACTCGAAAATTGGCTGCAAGAAGAGAATCCCGCCGTGTCTGGAATACAGCCTCAGATCCGTTATATCGAAGGAGTATGTTTCGCTGATTTTTGGTAGACCTCTTTTTGCTTTCACCTGGATGGGGATTCTTCCTGCAATATGCTCCTTGCTCGAATTGTGGTTAGGGCTTTTGTAGAGGATCAGAGATCCGTCCCACGCTGGGGTCTTATCGTTACTATCGATGAAAGGGTCGATGACGGAAGATTGACTGATGAAAACCTTTAATGCGGTGATACCGTCAGTTTCGATCTTTCGTGTGCTCATTGTAGATTAATCGCTTAAAAGCATGGCAAATTATACTTACGGAAGTTTCCAGATTGATCGCTGTTCTATTTGGGCTGTAATCCATTCTTGAATGACCGAAACGCACTGAGTGGGATTACTTTGCCATCTAACAAAGTCTCCTGGCTGGGAGAGAAAAATTTACTGCCGATCAAATCATTCAGATCCGTCGGCGGTAGTTGCATTCTTGTCAGGAACTCTCGATTGGGATCATGCTTTTCAGATTGCATGACCGCAAAGCCGCGCTGAAACAGGGTTGGTTCTTCAAGCGGGATAAACTCATCGCCTGGTTCTTTTTTTCGGAATCCTAATCGAGACATCTTTTTGTAGAATGCTTGGGCATGGGAGGCATCGATGAGTTCAAGGTCCTTCATGCGATGGAGTATGGCTTGTATTGATACCCTCCACTCAGTTTTCAGTCTAATCAGATCGTCGAATTGGGTCCCGTACAGGAGCACCCTCTCACTGAAGAGGTCTTTGGGCATGAGAAACGAGGAGGAGAACAAGTTGGCCTGCCTTTCCAGTTCTTTTTGCATCTTCCGGTCTTCCGGGTTATCTACAATATTCTTATGGAGGACTATGTGCCCGATTTCGTGAGCAAGGCTAAATCGTAGCCGTCCGGGAGAATCCTTTAATGTATCAATTAGCGCAAAGGGTCGTTCACTTGACCCGTTCCTCACCCACACGGAAAAACCATCCATTGCTGTGGCGATTGAAAATTGAGAAACGATGATTCCGCTATTCTCAGCGAGTTGCACAACGTTCTCGATAGGGCCAAACCCTTGAACCCCCATTGCCTGCCGTGTCTTCAGGGCAATGGCTTCAACTTCGGCATCGCTATAATCCCAGCGGTCTGCACTCGTTACGTCTGCGATCCGAACTTCAGGGATCGTTACGAATTCCGAAAGGATACCTACTAATTCAGATAACCATTCTATCCGACGGTAGGCCATTTTCTTCTGCATGACCAGCGTGTCGGCTCTGCTGCGAAAGAAAACGGGGGAGTTTCGTTCGAATACTTGGCTGACGGGGAGGGAAAAAAAGTCGACAGGGACGGCAAGAGTCTCTGCCATCTGGATCAGCATCTCAAACCGTGGAGCAGTTTTCCCCGATTCCCAAGAATGAATGGCGGTCGGCGTCAGACCGAGATGCCCTGCAAGTTGATGCATCGTAAGGCCTCTGGCCTCACGAATAGCCGTAAGTCTATGGGGATTAAACTGTTTTGTCACTTGAAATGTCCTTTCTAATCGGCAGGATAGGCACTGTGGGTTGTGATTCGAAGGCTAAAGGTGAATAGGCTGGTGACGCTGTCTGCTCGAAACCAACTCCCGCTGGGGTGACATCAATGAGTTCGTGTGTTTCAAAGTCATAGATTTTGGCACGGATGGATACTGAACCGTTTTCCTGCTTGGCCCTCACTAAGATTATTGGGATTTTCTTGGTGAAGTATATTCGATTTCCAAAAAGGATTGCCCCTGTATCCACGCTAAACTCGCGAGCAAGTGTGGAATGGCGCTTAAAAGCCTCACCTCTCAGGATGATTCTGAGCGAAGGAGTTTCTACTTCATTATAATGCCAGATGTTCCATCGAGTGTTCCGTTTCACGTCAAGATCGTAAACAACAGCAAGGTCTCTGAGTGAATCTTGGAATTTTCCGTCTGCTTCGATAAAAACGTGATTGTTGATTTTATCGCTCGTTCGACGCACACGGATTGCTTCGCTCCGCCACGCCGTAACGGTCAGGACGTATCGGGTAAGATCAGCCAAGAATGCCGCCGAAATCTCCTCCTGAACCCTTTCTTTTATTTCTTGAAGCGTGAGGCCGTCTGGAAACATGCAAGTAGTAAACCCCAGAGGGGGATTCCGGTCAATTCATATTGGTGGAAAAAAACCCGGATATGTTAAGTTTTTGCTGATTCTGAGATTATGTCTCATGAAGGCTTGAGGGCCTGGTCCTGAGCGGATCGAGCGGCCGATTCCTGAGACCCCCACTGGGATAGGGAGTTTCAAGAAGCGAATAAGATGTTAGTGATCGAAAATCTGTCGGTTTTTCGCTGCGCAGAGAAACGGAATTGGATTCTCTGGTGAATAGCCTGTGAAATCGACATTTTGAATGGCATGGGCTCCCCGATTTGAGGAGCCCATGATTTGTCATTTGCCGTATCTGGCAACAATGAGAACCACTGTTACCAGAAATGCAATCGCTACAGTTTCATTCATAAGCGATCCCTTTTTATTGGACTCGCAATTCTGTGTAATCGTTTCTGTACCGCTGTGGAAGACAGATTATCAGATATGGATATTCTGTCAATATTTATTTGGTGGTGTCGAATAGACGTTCTTCACTCAGGAGTCTTCAGTCGGCCGGTGAAAATTTCAGCCTCCAGCCAAGAGTCGAGTATCTCCAACCTATGGATTCGGGGGCGACCAATCAATCCAAGCGCAAGGATGTCCCCTGTTTGTCTTACCCGGTCGGAGTTTACCACTTCAGGTCATCTGGGTTCTTGCACTCCCCAGAAACCAGGATATGTTGCAGCGACGAAAGGTATCCTGCCAGTCATTCTTTCTGGTTTTGTATCTGGGTGGATGATTGATCCTTTCATACGCTCGTTTCCCGGCCATAGACCATGTCTTACAATCGGGAACCTTTGTCAGAGGATTGCCTGCGAGATACTTCTCCATCCTCGATACTTCCGTATAGGATCGCAGAAGGTATCCTTCCATCTGCTCGGTTCGGATCGCAGATCGCTCTCTGAACTTCCGAGATTCGATGTAGTATCGTGTCTGCCAGCGTTTTGTGAGACGGCGCTTGATCTGCCGGAAATGCTCAACACACTGCCAGCAGCAACTGCGCCAGCCCGCAGGAATAGTAGCAACAGGCCTGTTCGCATCTCGAAGCGCTATCAGCATTCGTTTTGTATTGAACTCGACGGCCTTTCCGAACGATCTCCACTCATCGCTCGGGATGTCAGGCGTTCTTCGCTTTTGTAGATTTCTTGCCTTTTCTCTGGCGATCCAGTTCGGAATTTGCTCTATGTGTGCCGACCGTGTTGATGATGTCATTTGCTAACTCCAGAATCTCTGCATCGGTGTAGTGTCGTTTCAACCTCGCCACCGTCTCATGCACGAGATAGATATTGCTGAGTGTGTGAATGCCGCCCTTTCTCAGAGGAATGATGTGCTCGGCACAGGTGGTCTCAGGCGTCAGTTCTCGGCCTGTAAGAGGGCAACGGTAGTTCTGTGATTCGAGCAGGGCATAGAAATCCTTCGCTCGAAATGTATACTTCTCTGTCATTGATCGGCTCCTTTCTTTGTTTGCTGGTATTCTTCTATGCTCTGACTGTATAGAATTCGGGGAAGAGCGAAGAGTCGAGGAATGAGCAGACGGAAACCGTATTCAAGCCTTGATTTGCGCTTGGTACCGGGCGTCAGATCTCTCAGTTCTGCGATACCGGCCTCCTGCCAGCGCCGCAAAACACGGTAGGCCTGCTTTCGCTCCTTCTTCTGGAAGGAAAAATCCGATAGATAGATGTATTCTTTTTCAGTGCACTGATCATACATACGCTGAGCAAGGCTCTGATAGATTCGCTCTTTGCGCTTTCGGGATGGACTCGCTGAGTCTTTCCAGAACGCATCGTTCTCGATCATTGCTACGTGGAGATTCTGAAAGAGCCCTTTATTTATAAGCCGTTTCAGACGGGTATCGATCTTCCCGTTCAAAAGATGGCTGCTCCGATTCCTTGATGGTTCAGCCATGAAATTCCGAGATTGATACGTATTACGTATGGAATGGGCTCCTGATATTCCACCACCATTATCAGCACAATCGAATATTCCCCTTCGTGGTAAATCACTGCGCTGGATGTGCTCGGCTATCTTATCGAGGCCGAAATATTTAAGGTTCCTCAAGAATTCCCACTCCATAAGGTAGTGGTTGGAGTGCTCTGGCCTGAAGTATCTGTAGCCCCTCATCGCAATCTTTAGAGAGCCGTTGATTCCCTCTGATACCTGGTTATGCACTCCATTCTGACACCAGCGATCCCTTGCCATCTTATAGCGCTTATCTTTAGATTTCTTGGAGTGATTCACCATGCGATGGTTAGGATACACTCTATAGAGCCATTGATAACCCTCGTCGGTGAATATCGCTGCATTTCTGGGGATGGTCTTCCTGATGATCGGCCCGACAGTGTTTGCTGTTAGATCGGGTATAGAGTCGATCTGCACCCAGCCTTTCTCTGTTCCCATGACATGAGCAAGTGTTCCTACCTGCCTTCCACCTAACTTATCAGAGAGATAGATACTTGCGGTAAGCCCTTTATGCTTGTGGCGCTTTCTGCCCTTATTTGCCCTTAAACTGGCCGAAAACAGGGCCATTGTATCGGCGTGCACTACAGGCTTGCCGGCAACGGCTGGCCTTACATCCTCGCCGTCTGGAGGCAGTTTATAGGGCTGTGGAAAGGCTTCTGCTAACTCTTCTCGTATCAGGGACTGAAATGCAGGTCGCATATCATGGGCCATGAGTTGCAGTCTGCGCTTCATGAGAAGGGCAGTTTTTTCATTTACTCCAAGCCGCCTTGTGATCTCTGCTGCAGTAAGAACGGCAGGATGACGGACTATCGATTCATAGATCAGCCATCCCATCATCCACTGTGGGATTCTGAGGTTTCTAAAAGGGGTGTGGGAGAGCCTTGAGATCTGGCTGTGACATTCCTTGCAGCGGACCTTATCCAGGTGCCCTTTTACAGGTGTGAATGATGTAGAGCCGCACCTGCAAGGTTTAGAATATAGATTTTGTAGTATGAAATCGAAGACTTTGAAGGCGAACACTATATTGATAGGGCCGGGAAAGGCCGCGGCATTCTGGGCCGCAGGAGAGGGTGCGGCACCCCTTTTGTGCTGATAATGGAGGAGGGGCCTCGTCTGATTCCACCACCATTATCAGCACTGAACAACAGAGGCTTCGGTATGAATTGGAAAGGATTCCTCGTTTTAGCCTCTTTAGTGTTGGTTACAGGTTGCATAAAGTCGGAACGATATGCCTGCGAACACGACCTGGAACTGTCCGGAGATGATGCAACCTGTTTTCTTCAGGTTTACTCTGAACAGGAAAAAGCTTATTACGAAGCTATAGGGGATGCAGTGAAAGCATCAATTGCAGAGCGAGATCGAGATGCGTTTTTGCTGCTCTGCATCGATTATTTACTGAAAGCGGAAGAGTGCCGTAAGAAGTCTTCAGTGAAACCCTCAACTCTTATTGAGTTTATGTGACGTTGTCGCACAATAGTTTAGCCTGCGAATCCTGTAGATGGACGCGCCAACACAGCCAGTCGCAAAGCCGATATTTATGATTCGGTAACTGGGGTTACCTGTCAATACCGAGATCTTCAAAGAGGTGAAGTAAATGAAGCAGTGGGAACTTTTTGTTCTGCAGATTGTTTTCATGTTACTGGTAAGTTGCAACTACCCAACACCAAAGATGGCATGTGAAGATGAATCGGAAACTCTTGCCGTTGAGTGTAATATGGCATTAGCTGCTTTTGCTCGAAGCGGTTCTTCATACTCAGAGAATTTATCCCTTTTGCTTTGTGCTCGGTATATCGCAAGAAAGGCAAAGTGTCAGGAAAAGCTCTATTGACCTGATGCTGTCGCCTCGCATCATTTCAAATGCCGCAGCCAGAAGCCGTATGACGACAATTAGAAACCAATGCAACGGGAGTAAAGGAATGACAGAGAATCCATGGAATGTGAGCCCGAGATTGTGGGTGGTTGGTCTTGTTTTCTGTCTGGGGCATACGTGGAGCTGTGTTTCACCCCGGGAAACATGTAAATGGTATGAAACCCCAGACTCATGGGCGAGTTTGTGTTTTCTAATGTCAGACCTGGCATTCAGTTGTCCTGAAAGAGTTGCGCAAGGTAATGCCACTGTAGAGGAATGCAAACAGGAAACGGATTTAGCCGTACTGACATGCGTGCGGTATGTGAATGCTGAAACAAAGTGTTCAAAGGAGTCTGATCTCCCGATTATTCCGAAGATCGTAAACAGGCAGATGAAGCCAGATGCAGCCGACTTTATCCGATGGCGAATGGAACGCAGGCAACGCGGCGGCATTGAACGACTGATCCGGTTGCATTCTGCTCAGCGCAACGCTCGTCTATCCCTCTCGTATCAGAGCGGCCATCTGATCGATGGCATGCCTTGCCTCGTGAAGCGCCGTTACGGCCGGCCAGACATGAAACATCTGCGGATACTCGAAGTAGCGAACTGGATGTGCCTGCCTTCGCAATCGATCGCGCAGTTCAAGGATGTCGGGATACAGAACGTCGTGCGTTCCGGTGAAAAGCGAGATCGGAGCCACTCCGTTTAACCGTGCATGTTTGGGGCTGTGTCGGTGATGATCGTCGGGCAGCGCACCGGCGTAGGCCTTACCGGCAAGCCGTAGCCCGTGCGCACTGAGCATGAAGTCATGCCTGCTAACCTCATCAACGGCCGGGTGCGAGAGCGTCGTATCAAGCCAGGGCGATATGAGGATCGTCTGCTGCGGTCGGATCGTCGCATCCTTCCATTCTTCGCTGAGACCGAGGGCGATGCCTCCGCCTGCTGAATCACCCATGAGAATCATGCGCTTCGGAGCAACGGACGAGATGACGTCAGCATGCATCGCATGCATGAACTCATAGACGTCATCGCACGTATGAGTCGGTGCAAGCGGATAGTCGGGCACGACAAATCGTGCTCCGGTTTTCCCGGCAAGGGCGCCGATCAGATCCCAGTGATACCGCGTCATGTTATGCACGTAGGCGCCGCCGTGCATATAAACGACGGTCGTTTCGCTCTGCGTGCTCTGTTGCTTTTCTGGAGCGACGGTCCAGAAGCCATGATCGCGAAAAGCATGATGCGTAAAACGAAATCGCTTTTTGAGCGAGGCAGGTACAGGCGCCGCATGCTGTGGAATCCTGCCTGTGAGCATCTCTTTTGTAAGGATGTGCTTGCGACGCAGGATTCGCAGATAGAGCTTCACACCGTGAGCAAGGGCGCTGTGACGATGTGCGTGCCTGTAGTCGCTGTGCATCGGGCGAGAGTATGCTACAGTGCGATCAGTTTCAAGCATTAAAACCTGACCTGCGGCATCTGCGACGGCAGCGGAAGAACGGAGCTCCGCAACTTTTTTTCCTGAAGCTGGGATAATCCCGGCTTTTTTTTTATACAAAAGGACCAATCCACACCTGACCGTTTAGAACTCTTCGGAGCAGAACCGAAGGGGGAGGTCGCTGTGTGGTATCGCTGGTCCGGTTTTCGGGCGACATGTTCCGGTCGTCGTTCTGTGGCAATTGCCCTGGTCGCTTCTTTACTCTATTCGATCCTGCTTTCGTCGGTGGGTCTTGTCGCCGATCCGCGCTTTCGCGAGTTTCAGGAGCGCGGGCGTCTCGAGGCCGAGAAGTATATCAACCGTGCGAACCGTCTTACAGAAGAACAGAGCTGGACGAACTACGTCGAGACGGGCGTGGCCCATGAGCAGGCGCTGTGGGAGGCCGAGGCCTTAGAAGAGATACGCAAGGAATTACGGCAGCAAGAAGAGTCCGAGGTTAACAAGGCGGACCGCGAGGCGAATCGAGATCGGTATTATGCGGACTTTGAGGCCGCTCGCCTGAAATGGGAGGAGCAGGCATCTGATTATATAGAAGAAGAGCGAGGCGGCTTCAAGGCGCGTCTTGCCGTACAGGAGTTTAAAGCAGAGACGGCGGCTACAGAGGCCGATCGTATCAAAGCGTTTACCGATCTTGTAAAAGAAGCGCAGGCTACGACCGCTGCGACGGCGACGCTTGACCTTGCGCTCTGGGATTCGGTCGTCGATCCGGAGCGCGCCTCGCTTGCATCGACGTTTTACGGCAGTATGGACACGAAGCTTGACGGCATCAGGTCTAATAAAGGACCGATGAGCGCGAAAGAGCAGGCTGCCTTCGAGGCCGAGCTCGATCGACTTGAGGGCGAGATCCGGCGCACCTATGAAACGCAGGAAAACTTCTATCTCCTGATCGGTCGCAATCAGTATATCGCCGTGCATCGCGTGAACGATCTGAGCCTGCGCTATGAGGCCGACGCGAATTCGGCGACGGAAATTGCTAACGCCGTGATCGATACGGCGACGGAGCAGGCGAACGCGCAGAGCGAAGAGCTTCTGAACACGCTTGAATCGGGCATGACGGAGGGCATGAATAACGGCGCATCAGAGGCCGTGCTTGTCGATCAGTGGGAGAAGCAGATCGAGGCGATGATCGAATCGGGCCTGTATCGCTGGCAGCAGGCCGAGGAGGAGTTATACGGGAAGCGGCTTGAATGGATGAACGCCTCGAAGAAGAGCCGCGAAGAGACCGAGGCGATCTGGAAGAAGAATCATGAAGAGTTAAAGAAGCAGCGCGAGGCCTGGCTGAAACAGGTGCAGCAGAAGATCGAGACGGGTCGCACCGCCTGGGAGGGCAAGATTCAGGGGTTTTACGAAAGTCGTGAAAGCGCCGAAAAGGAGCTTGCGAAGTTCATAGAAGAGGAGAAGTCCCGTCGTGACAGCACGCTCTCTCAGTTAGGCGATATGGTAAAAGGCGGCGGGGCGGCGCTTGCGCAGGCGAAAGAATCGTATCGCTTCTTTGCGCGCATGGCCGAAGAGGCTCCGACCGGAGCTGCTGGCTCTCCGGAGCGCAAGCTCAAGGATTTCTATATCAAGCAGCGCGACGAGATGGCGCAGACGATCGCGCGTTTTCAGGCGATGCTTGCGGCCGCTGAGAATCGTCTGGACGGGAACATGAACTCCGACGACCCATCAAGCGGCCTCTTGAAAGACCGCCGCCTGTATGCGGGGGATCTTCGCGACGACCTCGCCGAACTTTCTGAATCCGATTTCGAAGACGAGCTGAGGGCTGAGCTTACGAACGAGACGAACTGGGAGAAATATCTTCTCTATCGTCGTGATCTGACCGACATGATCGCATCGAATGCTGCCTTTGTCGATCGTACGACGGAACTTAGGGGGACGACCTTTAATCCGAGGTCTGAGTCGATTACGACGATCGCCGAACTGCGCCGGCGTGTGAGTCTGCTCGATGCGCGTTATGATGAACAGCGTAGCGAGATCCTGCGTATCATCGATCGTCCGCGAGGTGAAACCGACGAGACGACGGCGCTTGTGGCGATCCGGGAAGAGATCGACGACTGGTTCGAGTTATCGACGGACCGCGATGCGCGGCTGAAAAGCCGCGTGCTTGCGTATTTTGACGACGCGCATGCCGGCTATTATCTGAGCGAGAACGACAATGATCCGTATCTGATGACGCGGGCGGAGTATGAGTGGGAGCTTCTGCGCCGTGAGCGTGATTATGTGGCCGATCGCTACGAACGTGCGGCCGAGGTGAAGCGTTATGCGGATCTTGCCGAGCAGTATGATGCGGCGCTTGAGGTGGCCTCGATTACGAAGCAGCGCGCCGAAGTGGCCCATGCTCGCGAGCTTCTGATCGAGACGGGCTATCTTCTTTTGAAGGGTGATCTTGAGCACGGAACAACGGAGGAGGGTTTCGCGGCCCTTCTTCAGTCTCGCGGAGTTGACCTTGCGAGTATGGCGAATGCCGCCGAAGGCCTTGAAGATGAGAAAAAGCTGCTTGATGAGATTGCCGGATATGACGCATCGGATCTGACGGCGGCGACGATCTCGAATCTTCGCGAGCGCATCACCACGTACATTACCGCGTATCGTGGCGGAGAGCGACATCGTCTTGCCGTTCTCGGGGAGCGTCTTGCGGCGCTTCTTCCTCTCAGCAGCGAGCAGCGAGCCGGCGCGCTTTCTCAGATCAAGAATACGGCGGGCATGATCGCTGCCGAGGTCGTTTCTTTGCAGGCCGAGTATCGATCAGAGGAATTTCTCTCTGAAAAAGACGAAGTATTTGCGATATACAGAGGGGCTCCGTTAACCGATCTCTTGCAGTATATGGCGGATTCGCAGACGGCACTCGCCGCGAACGCCACAGAGCTTGCAGCGGCACGACAGAAGCTCGATGAGGCGAAGGCGGAGTACAATCAGGCTTATACGGACTATCAGATTTTATCGGGAGCGGAACCGAACGCGCTTCTTGATCTGGAGCTCAAGAACGCCGCATCGGAGCTTGCCGCGCTGCTGAACGGTATGAAAGAGGCCGCTGAGGCGAAGGCGCCCGAAACGCAGCTTGAAGAGAAATACAGAGAGTATTACCGTCTTCTTGCAGATCAGGAGCAGGCTGTGATCGATCTGGCTTATACCGAAGACATGCTTTCCGTGCTTGCCGCCGCTGAGGCGGCAAAAGAACGACGCGCGACTCTCGACGTTCTTCTTCCTGGCCTTTCGTCCTCTCTGAGCTCTACCGATCCCGTTGTGCGCGCCGATGCCCTTCTCTCGCATCCGGAGCTGGTCGTGAGAACGGGTGAAACGGCAAGCTACGGTATCGTTATACAGGCAGCGGATAACCTGACCTATGCGAAAGCACAGTGGCAGAGTCTCGGAACGCAGCTTGCAACAGAGGAGGCAAAAGCCGAGCGAAACGAGGCGTTGATCGAAAAGCTGAAAGCGGAGCGTGCGCGCATGGCCGATCTTATCGACCGGTCGATTGAGCTTGTCATAGACGGTATTCGGGGCGAGGCGCAGGTGCGTCAGGATCTTCTGGTCTCGTATCTGAATGGAACCGCCGCTCCCGATCTTTCCGATGAACTTGCGGAGTCGCAGCAGGAACTGACCGAAGAAGCGATCCGCATCGGCAAAGAGGCCTCGGCCGATCTCGTCGAATTTCTTGAGGCGAATCGCGGGAAGGGCTTTGCCGAACTGCTTGCCTTGGCGAATGCTCTTGTGTCTTCTAAACGTCGCAGCATCAATACGACGACGTCTGTTTCTGATTACGGGAATTATATCAATCCGTCGCAGGCGAACCGCGAGTATGAAGTAGCGAGCATCGTGCGTGACTGGATTCTCTCGAACGAGAGCTATTTCGCCTATGTCAACACAGCTGCGACAGCGGCGAATCCTCTGAGCAAAGAAGAGCGCTGGGACGCCCTGATCGAGTTTGTGCAGGCGCAGAACGATCTTGCCGTAAGGGGATCAAGCCTCAGGTCCGATCTGCCGCTTTCGGCCGATGATGCGCGCATCGTCTCATATCGTAGTGGTCGGAAAGATCTTCTTGACCGACTGGATAACGTTCTTTCTTCTTCTGACTCCGATCTGCGGACGGCGTATCTGTCGCTGACTGTCGAAGACCGCGAGCTTCTCATGCGTTATGGAGTGCAGAGCATCGCCTCGCCGTCCGATCTGCGTCGCGGGATGAACCGAGCCGGGCAGGCGTTGCGTATGGAGCTTGCCACGCTTGACACGACCTATCAGTCGGTGTTTTTACGAGAGCTTGCCGTTTCTGCACAGCGTCAGGCCTCTCTTGATGAGAGGGCATTGGTCGAGGTATCGCGTGATCTGGAGGCGACACGTCTAACGTTGCGGCGACTGGAGCGCGAGCGAGACGCTATGCTGGACGACGGTCAGGAGCCTTCTTCGGGGCTTCTGGATGAGATCGATCGCCTTGAATCCCTTGTTTCAGAACTGCGTACGTCGCAGCTTGCGAAAGAGACGGCGCTGCGTCAGTCACAGGCCATCCTGTCGGAGCTTCAAAGCCCCGGATCATCGGTAGCGTTCGCGCAGTCGGCGCTTGCCTCTCTATCCCTGGAGCGTTCGCGTCAGATGATCGCCGCTCAACTTTTGAACGGCATACAACAGAAAGAAGCGCTTGAATCGGGTGAGCTCAAGGACACGGCCACCGACGAACTCAAGGCGATGATCGGCTTTTATGAAACCGACGCAAACGGGAAGATCCTGCGTACGGATGACGGAAAGGGCATCGTAAGCGAACAGTTCGCGTCGCTCGGCTTTGATGCAGCATCGTCCCTTGACGAAGTCCTTGCCGGTGGGCGAAATGCGGCGCAGCTTGAGAGCTGGGCGAAGAATATTATTTCTTATCTGAAAGATGCGGAGCGTTCTGCAAGAACTCCACAGGCCGTGCGTGCTGCGGCCGCGAAGCTCGAATCTTCGCTGATCGAGCTTGCCGCGGCACGGGCCTTTATCGAGAAGGCCTGGCAGTGGGATGATGTGAATCACCGGTGGGCCGTAGATTCCGGAACGATCCGCATTGATGCGCGTGCCGATGAGGATCGTTATGCGAAGCTACAGATGAAGCTTGCTCTATTCGCAGAGTTCGAGGCCTCTTTGAAAGAGGCGATGACGACGGCCGAGGCGAATCAGGGCAATGTGTCTGCGGCCGCCCTTGCCATTATAGAAAAGCCTGAGAACGCGTACGTCTTTCGCCTGTTCGACGGCTATAACGATCAGGGAGTATTCGACGGCATTTACGACGATACGATGAAGGGACGAGTGCTACAGCTCTCGCTCACGGTGGATCGTCTGCGCCGACAGCAGAGCGATGCGGCCATCTATGCGATGGCCGAGAATTACAGCGTTTATCTTTCCAGTGCGCTCGATGGGTACGGATCGACGGGCGGGCTTCTGGCCGCCGACCCCGATGCCTATCTGGATGAGCTGGACTCGCTTGATCCGGCGGCGGTTAAAGCTAAAGTGAGTTCGGTCGGCGATACGGACTTCGAGAAGAATATCCGTAAGGCCCTTGATAGCCTTCCAGCATCGGCGTATCTCTATCGCAGTCATCTTCTCTCAATATTAGAGAAGAGTCCGCTACAGGGTGCGGAGCTCAAGGCGCAGCTGCTTTCTGCCATCGATGCATACGAGACCGATATGGTAGCCTCACTTGAGGCCCTGACCGGTGAAAGCTTCGGCAGCTTTCGCATGCAGGCCGATCTTGAGCTCAAGGCCGAGGTCGATGAGAAGGTCTCTCTTTTTATCGAACGTTATATGAATCGGGGATCGACGGCGAAATCCGAGCTGGCGACGATCTTTGACGATCTTGCCGCCGAGCTTTCCACGGGTACGCTTGATGATAAAAAGAATGTTCTTCGCGTCGAGATCTTTGATCGGCTAAAAGACGCCGTCTTCACATCGATGGTGCGTGATCTGCTTGTGATGATCGACAGCGCGGAAGATCTCGACAGTCTGAAACAATCGTTTCAGTCTTATGCAAACGGATTAGTCGATCCGACGGAGGCTCAGGTTCTCACGGCGAAAGAATCGATTCTGACGCGCACGCTGCGTTCGATGCTTGCGCTGGGCGACTCGCTTGATACGTTCGAGTCGAAGCTGATCCCCGAGGAATTCCGGGAGTTTGTAATGCTCCGGCAGTATGAGCGCGCCGAGAAGCGTTATGCGGATTATCAGACGCTCAAGAACTCCGACGTGCAGAGCGAACGGGAGTCGGCGGTGCTTGATCTTCGCGGTATCGAGGCCGATTTCGCCGCATCCGTTCTTCTACGTGATTTTTCGCAGTGGCAATCGACTCACTCTATAGAAGAGTATCTGTCACATGCGAACTCTGCCCGTAGCATTCAGGATTATCTGGGCGAATACATGCAGGATCGCAATACAGCGAGCGGCCTGTTGCCTCGCGGCGGCGCCGACATCGTGAAGCTTGTGATGCAGCAGGAATACTCGCGTCTTGTGGCGGCGGGCTCGATAAACGGCATCGATGCGCTTGATGAGCGTGCCTTTTTCTCGGACTTCACCGGTCGCATCTACATGGAGCGCGTGAAGGCGCATGCTACGCAATCCGGCTTCACGCTCACCGGCGTTGTAGCAACCGACGAGGCGGCCTACCGCACGATCTATGATGGCATGCTTGCCGATGCGAAGTACGCGCACGGAGGTCTCAGCTTTCGCGACCGCCTTGTCGGCGATGACGCTATTGAGACGTTCTTTGATGCCGCCTTCGCCTTTCTGGTATTAAAGCCGTCTGTTGAGATGTATGATCCGTCTGCGATTCGTATTATGCGAAGCGACGGCGAAATCGGCGAGGCGATCACCGCCGAATCGGTGTTGCCCGACGCATGGAAGCAGTACCGCACCGATCATCCGGAGTATGCCGATCTTAAAAACAGGAACTATCGCACCGTACTCAAAGAGATCGCGGCCGACTTCGGTATGCCCGAGCTCTATCAGGAGCTTGCGCGTATCGAGACCTCAGAGGAGGCCTTACGTCGGGCCGGCAATGGTTATCTCTCTCTTTCGTTAACCGGTATTTCGGATGCCGATCTTGATCGCGCGATCACGCTTGCCGGCTTTGGCGATCTCTCGGGCACAGAGAGCCTTCGCGATGATGTGAAGCGCTTATTGATTATACAGGTGGCTTCGCAGTCGCAGGGCTCTTTACAGGATTTGATGCGGCGGGAATCGCTCGTGAAGTTCCATTATGGAACGGAGGCGGAGCGCGACGCCCTTGAGATCTTTCTTGCGTCAGAGGGTGCAAGAGCCGCTCATATAGAAGAGATCTTCTTCTCGAAGCTTGAGAAGGCGGACGGTCGTCTGCGCGAACTTGCAAAGAACGACCGCGGAGGATTCTTCTATCATCTGATCTATGCCGGCGATACGGATTTCGTCGTACCGGGAGATCTTTCCACGCCGTTTGCAAATCTGAAGACGGCCTTTTTAGACACTCTTACGGAAAAAGAAAAGGCGTCACTTGCGACGCATGCAGCGGATTATAAGAAATATTTCGCGATGCGTTCCTCGCAGGAACTCATCACAAGCGGCATCTTTGAGAAGATCGACGCAGAGATCTTCTCAAAGCTTGCAGGATCCGAAATGACCGATGCGAAGATCGCCGAGGCGCGCAGGTATCGAAGCGCTCTCATGATCGGGCTTATGCGGTCGGTGGGACTGGATAACCCGACGGAATCCGCCGTAGCGGCTAACCTTCCGGACACCGTTCCCGCCGACATTCGCGATGATGTCGCACAGGCGATTGCCCGAACGCTTCGAGATCTTGATCCGGCGTTTTTGAAGACCCTGCGTAAGGAGACGACGCTTCTTGAACGCTTTATCGCAAGATATCTTGAGGCCGACGCGCTGCGTAACGATCTGGCCGACTTCCTGAAGGGCAAAACCGATATTACGGACTTCGGTTCGATGCATGCGGAACGGCGCGCCCTTGCACAGGAAGGCCTGGCCGAGGCGCAGTATGGCCTTCTCTCTCATATCGATGCCGACAGACGAGCGCTCGAAAACCTTGCCACGGATTACGGCATGAAGCAGGCCGTCGCCGCTCGCCTTGCCGCTTTTGCCGCCCTTCGCGGAGATAACGTCTCGCAGAGTCGTTTTGTGAATTATCGCACCTATGCCGACGATGCAAGCGGCCTCTTTGAGACGGACTATCGCAAGTATCTGGCGAATTTCTTTGAGAACGACAGTTATCTCGATCCGGAGTATTATACGCTGGGAGGGGCGACCCCGCAAACCGATAAAGACGGTAACGCCGTGCAAACGTATCAGGAGTTCTGGCAGGGTATGCTTCTTGAAACGGACGATGCGCTCGACTCGGCGGACGAAGCGATCGTCGCCGCCGATCTGCCTTCCATGTTTGCCGACGGATCGTTTGTGACGCGGCTTGTAAGCGATCGCAGCATAAGCGACTATGACTCCATCGTTCTTGATAAGAACACCTCCGACACTGAAGACGACAGCCTTGTCGAGCTGCGCACGGTGCAGCGCATCGGCTTTAACCGGGAGGCCACGGGCGAAGCGGGAATCACGCAGGCCTATCATGCGCATCTGGCCAACCACTACATCGAGGCGTTAAGCGAGCTGAACGAAGCCCTTCGCGGACTGTCTCTCGCCGCATCTGAAGTCGATGCTAAGACGAGCGCCGAAGATCGGTTAAAAGATCAGCTTCTTGCGGCGCAATCGGGCGATTTCGCCGCTCTGCGTACCGCCTTTGAAACGGCGCGAACGACGGCGCTGACGCTGAAATCGGATTCGGGACAGGGCGCGCAGGCAGAAACGAAATCCGACATCGACGGCCTCGAAGAGGCGTTAAGCAGGGCCGAAGATCAGCTCGGAGCCTCGGCTCGCCGCAAGCATCTTAAAACGCTCGGACAGAGCCTTTTTGTCGAGCAGGTCTTTGCTCCCATTGCAAAGCAGTTTGAGGATGCTCGCGTCGCCTATGACGGCCTGGTAAAAGGCGCCGGCGACTTGCAGAATGAATACAGTATGGCCATCGGCAGGTATACGAAGCATCTCGATGACATGAGCGCCTGGTGGCGGCGCCTTGAAAGCGCGCAGGGCGACGCACAGCGACGTCTGGCCGTTAAGGACTACGCCGAGACGCCGTATCTCTTCTCGTCGGCGATGAGCGAAGAAGGCCGGCTTGAGGCGCTCAAGGACTACGCCACCGACGCTCGCGAAGAATACCGTCGTGCCGGTCTTTTACTGGAGCAGGCCAATGCGCAGCTCAAAACGGCCGGCTTCAACGTGCAGATCGACACGAATCTCGAAAAATTCGATCGCGTGCTCGGCGCTCTGAATAACGTCGACCCCGCCGTCTCAGCCGCCGTGAAGGTTCCGTTAACCGATGAGCAGCGTAAAGAACTCGCCGAGCTGCGCGATCTCGTCTACAGGCAATATCGTTTTCTCTCGATTGAAGATGCCCGGCAGGCCCGCAATTCCGATATCGAAGACGAAGACATCGCACGCCTCGAAGAACTCGAAAATCGGGAGATCTACGAGCAATACGGCACGCTCATCGCCGCCCGGGCCGATTACATCAAGCATACGATGCGCATGATCCGCCTGCAGAAGGCGCAGACGCTCGTGCAGGCCGAGATCCGGCGGCTTGAGCTGGAAACGGCCGAGAAGAAGCAGAAGTATGAAGAATCACTGGCCCATCACTTCGGGGATTTTTCTGGTATTGCCGACGAAGCGAAACGCGAAAAGGCCATGGATGCCCGCAACGCCGTCTATCAGCGTCTTGCCGCTCAGTATGAAGCGGGGGCGGGTAACTATTTCACCGAGCTCACGGCATGGTACTGGAAAAGCGGCGACTGGCTGCGTTCCATTGGGCAGCAATCCATAACGAACGTACCGCAGATCACGCCCTCTCAGATCATCGTCGCCGCAGCAGGCATGCTTGCCGGTGGCGCCATCCCGCAAAAAGACGCCGCCGCGATCGGTGAATGGTTATCCCATAAATCGGGATCGGTCTTTGCCTCATTCTCAGGATTTTCAAGCCTGTATTTCGGATTTCTCATGGCCGTCGGTCAGAGAGATCTCATGATGCTACAGAGAAATATCGTTTATGCTATCTGGCTTCCCATTATGAACAGCCCGCTTGTTTTATACAATCCAGGCATCATCGTGCAGGGTCAGCAGCAGATCTGGATCGCTGAAGCACAGTATCTGCTTTCTCTTTATGCCACTCTCTTTACCGGCATGTCCTCTCTCCAGGCATCGACGCGACCCGTATCGGCCGTGTCTGAGGTCTTCAACAAACAAAAAGAGTACGAGGCATCGAAGGCGAAGCTTGAATACTTTACGAAGATACCCGATATGCAGACGCTCAAAGAGAGGCTGCTGGAGTATGGAAAGGTCAACGATGATCCCGACTCCTCTCTCGGGCAGGCTCTATACGGTCTGACGGAAGAAGACCTGCGGTATCTCGTCGAGATGGACGAAGACGGTAAGATCACAAGCATCGATTCTATCGGTAAGGATCAGAAATTAACCGAAGAAGAAAAGACCGAGCTCTATGACGCGAAGGCCTCGCAGGACGAAGCCGAGTATACGGATTCCTCTGGCCGCAAGTATGACCGCGACCGGATCGTTACGTATCAGGATGCCGGTTATGCCGGATTCTACAGAGACGGCAGCAGCTATCGCAACGCCTCACTGGAAGGGGAATACACTCGCATCCGCACAGTCGACCATGACGGAACGGTGCGTTACGCCTATGCCCTTCTCGATGAAGAGGTCGAGGATAAGGCCGTCTATCATGCCGGCAATATCCTGCGTTCTCTTGTCGATCACGGCACGACTCTGCGTAACGAACGTGTGCAGAACTATCTCATCGCCGGACAGGCGCAGACGGGCGGCAGCGACTGGTCGTTTATCTTAGCCGAACGCGATCGCACCATGAAGGACCTCTTCACGGAAGCAGCCGACAAAACCGACGCAGAAGGCGGTCGTGAATATGCGGGGTATAGGATGGTCTACGCCGACTATGAAGCCAACCAGCAGGCCGTATTCGACCTGGAGCTACAGCAAAGAGTCAACGTACAGAAGAAGGAGTGGGATCTTCGCGAACAGGAGCTGCTCGACCGCCGGCAGGAATGGGAAAGCCGCGTCGCCGCCATGCTCAAAGCCGGCAAGAGATCCTGGACCGACGCCGAGGACCGCTATTTAAGCGAATGGCGAGAGTGGGAACGTGAATTCGATCGTAAGATAGAAGACGGCAATAAGGAGTGGGATGAGCGCATCGCGAAGCACATGGCGGACCGCGAGCAGTGGGAGGTCGACCTCAAGAAGAAGGCCTCAGAGGCGGCCAGCGAAGCCGCATTAACCGAGGTGCTTGGCGGATTCAACACGCAACTGCAGACGTTAGCCAGTAACGCCGGCATCAGCATGACGCCCGTCAGCCTCACCGACGCCATCGAGCGAGCAAAGAGCGAGATTATGGCGAACCTGCCCACGCAGGCGGATCAGCTCGCAAACATCAACGAATCCATCGAGCGGTTCAACACAAATCTCTCTCTCTCAGAGATGTGGGGTACGGATACGCAATCCGCCCTTGCCGGCCTCTCGACCGACTTCCGCAATGAGATGGGTAACTTCCAGAAGCAGATGGTCGTCTATGCCAACGCGAAGATCCTGGAGCAATACCAGAAACTCATGTCAGATCTACTGGAACAGATCGACCGTCAGAACCGTGCCATCGAGCAGCAGACCGAGATGGCTGCTCTTGGAGCGGGCTTTGTCAGGTCGGGTAACGTCTATATCAAGCAGAGCAAGCTTGTATCAAGCGCCGTCGGCATGGTAGAGGCGTATCAGTGGTACGACGGTAAGGGAGCCTTTGACCGCTTTATCTCTTCTGTGGGCGGTGATTCCGGCGGAGCCCTGCTTCGCGATAAGAACGGCGGCATGGTCAATAAGAGCCGCGACGAAATCATGGCCGATCTGCCGTCGTTCCTCGAAGCCGCCGACACGGTACAGGTAGAATCGTTCTTTGCCGTGCAGAAGCTTATTCTACAGCATGCCTTTGAGAAGATCATGGGCACGGGCACGGTATCGGAACGCAAGAACTCCCGTGATAAAGAGGTCATCGGCGAATTAGCATGGTGGATCGGCAAGCCTGCAGGCTCGAGCGAGAAGATCTCGTCCGGCCTTGACGAAGACGACGACCTGAAAGGCTATGCCGACGCGAAAGTGCAGGAGGCGATAGCGTCCGCCATCAGCGAAGACAACGCCTCTGCCGCCCTTGATATCATGAAGTATGTGAATGACCCCGGCTTCGGTGAATTAGGCGACGGCGGGAATCGCCCGAGCGGCATCTATCTTGGCTTTTATAACAAGCTCGATCTTGTGAACCGATATATAGACGGCAAAGACTCCGACCGCATGGAACGCATGGCCGGATCGATTGATCCGCTTACGGCGACGGTGAATCAGTTTAATCCGGTGTCGATGATCGCGACGGCCATGCAGAACGTAAGGGTTGCGTCAGAGGTGTACGGAACAGGCGAGGGTTATATGTGGGAGGCGCAGGCTCTCGGGGCAGTTAAAGGTGCCCTGCCTGCGATTGGCTTTGCTCTATTCGGCCCCTCTGGATCTGCTGCTGGAGCCGCCATTGCCTCAACGATACATGTCGATGCTAAGACAGGTAAGCGTGACTACCAGACGACAGACCAGACCTTTATCTCTGCGTCGGTTGCTGCCGCCCTCGGTAATATGAATTCTGGCGTATTGCAGAATCTTGTGAGCGCCGCCTCTGCCGGAATGGAATACGATGCCAGTGGTAAGTTTACAGGAAGAATCAATGCGGGCAATGCCGCCATAGCGTACGCAGGCGACTATGCCGGCAGACAGTTCAATGCTACTCACCTTTCTCAGTATCTTGCCCGTGACATCACGACGCAGGTACTGACTGCAGGCAAAGAGTACTATAATTACTCGCAGGGCTACGAGAATGGTTATGCTGCCTTTGCGAATCCGGACCTGACAAGGCTTGGCTCTCTTGCCGGTGGGTTAGGTATGTCGATGCAGAAGGATTCTCGTGAGGCGAGGGCGCAGCGGATTCAGAAAGAAGGCAGGGAGAATAACAAAACAGACGCGCAGATCGAGGCCGATCTGAAGCTGGCGGGTCTTGACGATGTGCTTAATGAGATAAAGGCAAGGATCAATCAGAAGGCGAATCAAACAGACCAGACAACTCGAATGGCGCAGATTCTACAGGGGTTTGGTGTATTTCGTGATCAAAACAGTACAGATGGCAGCATTGAAGGACCCATCCCGGACGCTGCCAGTTCTGTATGGGACACCTTGAACACAGTTGCAGACCATGTGTGGGACGGGGTGCTTAATCTTGGGAAATTTGCTGTGGGGGCAGCACTATTCCTCCCGGCGCAGGTAGGGATAGTGGGCCTGGGAGCCCTTACCACTGTCGGCCATACTCTGGGCCTTGGCATACAGATTGGCGAGAGCGCGGGGATGGGGGCTGCCCACGCTGCTGCAATAGGTGGTCTGTCCGCAGCTCGTATTGGAACTACTTTGGCTAAATATGCTCTCGGCGTCCCTCTCGGTGTGCTTCTTGGTGTTCCATCCGCCATCGCCGATGCTTTTGATGGGCGCGATGGGTCTGATGCCGAAAATAATCCTAATGCTGTGACGCGTTTCGGCAATACTGTAATGGATGCTTATATGGGGTTCTTCGGTGGTATAGAGAGTAGCATAGATGGGGCGATCGGCGCCACGTATGATTCAATGCTGTCCTCTGTTGCGGAGCCGTGGACGCATGCTCAGGAACAGGTAAGAGTTGAAGCCGCGTACAAACAATTACAGGCACGAGATTGGAGCGATCTGATTCAGGGCAAGACTTTTGATGCTGACGGCATGGTTCGTATCGATATAGAGGGCGTCCGATTTGAAATCGATCGTGACGGAAAATTGAAAAATTGCATTGCGGAGACCGGTTATGGCATATTAGGACTTGACAGAGCCTATGTGAACGGTCAGCGTCTGTATAACGGCGATATTATTTCTCGTGACCTGAATATGAATCTCGGTGTGATTGGCGGAAATCAACTGGCCATCTCCAAACAGCTTGCAGAAATACGTGCTCAGGATCCGAGCAAGAGGTACATATTCACTCAGAACGGTGTGATGAATAGCGTCGTCGATGCCTTGAATCTGAATGATGCTGTCAGGCAGAATATATCATCATCAATGAACAACTATGGAGGTTCTATGACTGTGTATAATTCGAGCAGTCTGTTCGGTGACTTCCTGAACCTCGGAGCGAGTTATGCCCTCCAGGCAGTGGGATTACCCGGAACCGAGGCGGCCTCCGGAACATGGAATGCAATCTTTAAGTCTGGCATTTTAAAAGATGGGGGGCTCATGGTTGCGCACAGTCAGGGCGGCCAGATCGTTACCCATGCCCTGCAGGCTTGGAATGCTGAGAATGAGGATAGAAAAGTGAATACTCTGGGCGCTGATCTACTGCTTCTGGGTGGAGCACATACGATTAAGCCCGTGGGGGTTGTCCAGACTGTTTATGATGCGCGTAACAAGCCTGATTACCTTACAGGGATCTTTCATTGGTCAGGCGATGGCATTAATGGGAGGGAGGACAACAGCAATAGATATCAGTTGCTTACGGCTCCAACATATGGATTACCGCTGAATCATACGGCCGTCGATACCTACGCCTGGGCATTGGATCATTATAAGATAACGAAGGAGTTGCTGAAATGAGATTAATACTTGCAGGAGCTATTGCGATGAGTGTATTCAGTCTATCAAGCTGTAAATCGATTTATCATAAGCTGACAACGGGAGATCATGATGCGAGTGGCAAGAATGCATCAATTGAAGAAGGAAAAATACTCTCCATCCGGCCTGGAGTATCGACAGCGAGTGAAGTTGATGAAATCTTCGAAGGTCGCAGATCCAGTAAATGGACATATCGGAAGCCTTTCTGGATTACATGGGAGGGAAAAAAATTTAAGGTAGATCAGACATTGTCGTATCGGCAAATTACGGAATTCACACCGGAGGACCTTGATGGTATGATGGTGTATGCTTGGAAAGAACAGCGTTTTATCCGTCTCTATCTTTATAAAGGTGTAGTGCAAATGTATCGAGTGACTCATGCAGTGAGAGACGGAAAGGGGAATGAAATCGTCGGTCCTCTTGATAACTATGATGCAAAGCTGCTGGAACTGGAGACGATGAATGGCCTTGGCTGCGATCGCGAAATCTATAATGTCGTTTCTCTTGGGAGAGAGCCATTTGATCCGGAGGAATTCGACAAATACTGTCGTCCTCTGATTATCGAGGGTGAGAAGTGACCTTTACACTTGCTTGTGGAAATGAAACAGAAGCGTGCGGATTGCCGGACATTTCAGAAGAGGTCGCAGACCTGAATTCTATTGATTTCGGGTCGGTTCTCTCTCGCTTGCTCGATTTTCTCACGGAAGAGCCGTTTATCGGGCATCTTTCCCGGGAGAACATCATCGGGAGAAAGGCCGTTGAGCTGACCGTGAGGCCGACTGTTAAACTCAAGGCCATTTCGAGAATTCGGATAACTTACCCATAAGAAGAAGCTTCTGTGGAAAGAGGTACTCTTACTTCATCGTCTTGTTCCCGGCCTCGGGAAGACTGTTGGGAAAGACCACTTCGGTCTGACCGATGATTCTTCTTAGGTGAAGCACGGATGTCGGGTAACGCCAGTAGATTCTCCAGACGTACCATGCGCCAGGGATCGCCGCGGCGAAGAGGGGACCCGCTGACTGGCCTTTCTGTTGCTCCCTTTGCCTGCGTTTATAGCGGGGAGTTCCTCGCCGCAAGAGCCCGACGGTTGGAGGCATGAACGAATGTGGCAGGCATCGGTTCTAACCGGGGCGCCCTGAGTCGTTAGGATGTGAATGACCCCGGCTTCGGTGAATTAGGCGACGGCGGGAACCGCCCGAGCGGCATCTATCTGGGCTTTTATAACAAGCTCGATCTTGTGAACCGATATATAGACGGCAAAGACGCCGGCCGTATGGAACGCATGGCCGGATCGATTGATCCGCTTACGGCGACGGTGAATCAGTTTAACCCGGTGACGATGATCGCGACGGCCATGCAGAACGTAAGGGTTGCTTCAGAGGTATACGGAACAGGCGAGGGTTACATGTGGGAGGCGCAGTTGCTACAGGCCTCTGTGATGCCTCTGCGGATTGGCGGCTCGATTCTTGTAGCGGCGGGTACAGCAGCGCAGTTTGTTCCGGGACCGGGGACTGTCGTCGGTGGTATTATGATCGCCGTCGGCGCTGCACTCAGCGCTGCCGGTAACTCGATCCACGTTGATCCGAAAACGGGCAAACGCAGCTATCAGATGACGGATCAGGTGGCGATGAATACACTGGTCGACGTGGTCGGTGGAGCGACTGGCGGGGCTGTAGCCGGCAATGCCGTTGCCGCAGGGAATGCCGCAGCGGGTCAGGGAGCCGTTGCCGCAGCTAACGCAGCTGCAGCAGCAACGAAGGCAGGCAGCGCTTATGCTATGGCGACTATGACCGGTCTGAATCTCGTGAATTCTGGAATGGAATATGACAGCGATGGTCGTTATACAGGCCACTGGAGCCTGTCAGGGGAGCGTGGGGATAACGCTCTTATCGGCACGGCCATAGCGTTTGCATCGGCAGGCACGGCAAGCGCTATGAAGTTGCAGCAAGGAACTCTGGCAAGCGACTTGACTCGCTCGATTTTTTCCACGGGAATGCATATGACGGTGCAGTATGGTAAGATGTATGCCGGTCAGGATAACAACTACGCTGCGATGGCGGAATCTGATTTCTCAGATCTGGGCAGCGTACTCGGAACGATGATGCAGTCTCAGTCCCGAGACTGGCAGAACGATCTTGCTGATTGGGCAAAGGACGCCAACGATTTTAATAGGACGCAGCGTGTGCTCGACCTGATCACCGGAGCGGGCGTGTTCGGTCGTCGTGAGAATGGCGAACTATTCTATGATGCGCCGGAGCAAGCCGCCGACACTGCCTGGGGCCGATTCTGGGAAGGCGGCATGAGCACTCTTGGCGGTTACGGAGCGCTGGCAGGCGTGATTGGCGAGGGACTCGGAGCGGCGTGGGATGGTCTGAAGTATGTCACTGGCTTCTCGGAGGGCGGATTCTGGGAGCGAATGCAAAAATCGTATGAGTTAGGACATTATTTAACGTCTACACAGTATAACCTTTTCAAGGTTTCCGTCCTGATCGAGCAGATGCATGCTTTGGAGTTGGCTGAAGAAGGCATTGGTGGCCCAGATTCCAATTGTCATGAGCTAACAGAGCAGGAGATAAAAATTGCTAAAAGAGATCTTCAGTTGCGAATCGAGAACTCTATGGGAGATCTTGATCCGAAATCGCGTAAAATTTTTATCGAGATTTTCTTCGCCGATGAAATTGAGAGATTGGAGGCAATTACAGACAAGCGACTTGGTGCTGACAAGGGAAGCAACAATGGTGACATAGGTCGTCTTCGTTTACAATTCGAACAAAATGAAGGTCAGCGCCGCTCTGCTATTGAGGTACTGAAAAGTCGGATGGCTGCTGAAGATGCGTTACGAGCAGCTAACCCTACTCTCGGTGATTTGCTGTTTGGCAAGGAGAAATATGCAACTCTTGAGACTCCCCCGCTCGTTGAGTTGGCGAATGGAGCACGCTTGCCTATACCAAGCTATGTGAATTCCGCCTTTGGATGGAGACTGCTTCCGCGAGAAAAAAAAGACAGTGAGGGAAAAGTAGAGCTTGATAAAGATGGGAAGCCGATAATCGAATATTATCGAGACTTCCATCCAGCTGTAGACTTAAGAACAGGAGTTTTGCAGAAAAACGCGCTTGTTCCCGTGCAATCTGTGGAAAAGGGGCTTGTTGAATTTGCGGGTGATGCGGGGGGCTATGGGAAGCTCGTCATTGTTGATCATGGGGACGGTGTTAAAACTTATTATGCCCATAACAGTTCCATTAACGTCGAGAAAGGACAGATGATTCGACAAGGCCAAATAGTCTCCACATCGGGGAATAGCGGATTTTCGACGGCGCCACACCTTCATTTTGAACTCAGGGTAAACGGTGTACAGGTTGATCCTCTGAAGTATGATTGGAAAAACAAAGAGATACTAAAATGATAGCGAAAATGGCATTGTTATTGACGGTAATTCATTTATTGCCTGGATGCAAAGGCTGGGAGTTATCGACGGACTTGTATGAAATACAACATACTTCCGAAATTGAAAAAAGAGAGACTAGGCCAATGGAACCCAAAGCGATGATTGTTGGAATTTGGTATCGTTCTGATGTCCGAGAGCGTATGGCTCAGCTGGATAAAGAGAACGCATCAGATACTGTGAAAGACTTAGTGATTACAGATGAAACTCTTGTGATAATTAAACAACAGAATGGATTTGTTCTGTGTATGGATCAGCAAGCGTCTATTGGTTGTAAGGATAGCCTATCGTTGGTTCATAATGATACAAGCGATAGGTATGAGTTTGTTCAGGATACTGCTGGTGGGCGTAAGTGTGAATTTTCGATGATGATTGAAAAGGATGGAAGCATGCATGTTTACACGCGTGATTTTTTTGGTAGTAGTGTGGCAAGAAGGGTTTTGGTGCATGACTATGATCGACGTTATCAGATGTTGAGAAGCGAAGTGTTTTCAGAATACCGCTGAGCTGCACGCGTGCGTGTGGAAATGAAAGAGAATCGTCCGGATTTCCGGACAGTTCTGGAAAAGATCATTTGAGATACGAGAAGAAAGGCGAATCTGTAAGGAGGTAGGGGCTTTGAGATCAGTTATCCGCTCAATCAGCGTATCAGCAGATCCCGCAGACCTGATTTCTGTTGATTTCCGGTCGGTTCGCTCTCGCCTGCCGTGGTTAACCCTTTTCCCTTTTCGTTTCTCCGGATCCCTGCCGGCCTTCGAATAAATCGTCACCGCTACTGCCTGACCATTGTGCTGCCTTTAGCGGCTTCGGTTTCTATGTGAAAATAATCACATTATGTCGCGCGCCACCATCCCGTAAATCAACAGTACTTCCAAGCTCCGTTCGCACGCGGCCGTCGAGTAAGACACCAGCAAGCCTAGGCTCCAGTCGCCCGCCATCCACTAAAGTCTCTGTAAGTCCATCCATTCTTCCGTCCCGTAGCGCGCCGCCATCCAGCAAAACACCGCTAAGTCCATAGTCTTGTCCCGCCCCTCCGTCCCGCGTATTATGCTAACGAATGTCTGTACTCTGGCCTAATACGAAAATAAAAATATTATGTCGCAAGCCGACATCCGGCAAAGCACCTGTAAGTCCATCTTCCCGCCTTCCAGTAATGCACCAGCAAGTCCATGCTCCCGTCACGCGCTTCCAACCTTCGCGCATCCCCTGCAGCGCCTCCTACTTCGCCCGCTGCAGATACTCCGGCGACTTGAAATACGAGAACGGCTTCCCGTCTTTCAGACAGACGTAGGTGATGTCGCAGGTGATGATTTCCCGCGGGCCTTCGGGATCTTTTACAAGGGCGCGCGTTTGAATGGTGAGCGAGCTGCGGCCGACGGTTTTGATGCGTCCCTGGATAACGACGGCGTCGCCGTTGCGTGCGGGATTCTGAAAGCGTACGTTCTCAAGGCTGACGGTGACGAGGTTCGCATAGCCGATCTTTTCGACGGCGTAAAGATAGCCGGCCTCGTCGATCCACAGAAGCATGACGCCGCCATGCAGGTTTCCGTAGAAGTTCAGGTCTTTGCTCACGACGAGATGTCGGTTGATGATTTCAAAATCGTTATCCATTTGCATTCCTTCCTTCTGATACCGCTGCAAAATGCCTGACGATGCGCTCGGCCAGTTCTTCGCCGATGCCGGGAACGGCAATCAGATCTTCATAGCCGGCCTCTTCGATCTTCTTATCTTTAAAGTGTTTCAAAAGAGCGCGCTTGCGCACGGCTCCGATATCGGGAATGGATTCGACGCTGTGTTTCAGCGCCGCCTGATTGCGTCGTTTGCGCTGATGTGTGATGGCGAAGCGATGCGCCTCATCGCGCATCTGACGCAGGATGCGCATACCGGCGCTGTCTTTATCGGGCGTGAGCGGAACGGGATTGCCGGGCAGATAGATCTCTTCGCGCTGCTTGGCGAGTCCGACCATGGGCACGTGTGATGCACCCAGCGCCTCGGCGGCCTCGCGGGCGGCGCTTAACTGCGTATGTCCGCCGTCGATGACGATGAGATCGGGGTAGGGGCGGCCCTCGTTGCTCAAGCGCTGCAGGCGACGGGCGATGACCTCCTGCATCGAGGCGGGATCATCGATGCCGTCCACGCTGCGTATGATATAATGACGGTAGGCGGCCGGCCGCGGAAGACCGTCTTCAAAGCGCACGCCCGAGGCGACGGTCTCTTTGCCTCCGAAGTGCGAGATGTCGTAACATTCCATCGACGCAGGCGGAGCGCCTAACCCGAGCATGCGGGCGATCTCTTTCAGGCCTTTGCTGCGATCCTGATGACGCAGTCCGAGCACGCGCTCTCGCAAAAGCAGGTCGGCGTTTTTCGCGGCCAGCTCGACAAGCGAGCGTGCCTCGCCCTTCGGCACGACGAAGCGGATGGCCGATCCGGTGCGTTCCTTTAAAAGATCTTCAAGCTCTTTGCGGCCTTCAAAATCCGACGGGATGACGATGCGCGGCGGAGGCTGCTTGCTGTTCAGATAATACTCCCGCAAGAAAGAGCCGAGCGCCTCAGTTTCGGGTAATCCCGAGGCAGCCTGCAGCGCATACGATTTGCGGGCGATCATGCGCCCGGAGCGAAACTCGAGCACGACGGCCTGCGCATGATCACGCTCCGATTCATCGCCGGATAAACAGACGGCGACGGCGTCTTCATCGGCCGTTCCGGGCCGCAGGACGTTCTGTCTTTCGGTGAACGAACGCAGCGAGAGAAGTAGATCTCTATAAAGGGCGGCCTTCTCAAACTCCATGCGCTCGCTGTATTCGTCCATGCGCCGCTGCACGCGCTCCTCAAGAAGCTCCTGCCGGCCCTCAAGAAAGAGCAGAATCTCCTGCACGATCTTATCGTATTCCTCGGTGGGTACGTTGCCCTGACAGGGCGCAAGACATCTCTTAATATGGAAGTTCATACAGGGCCGGCGCGGACGTTTGAGCGGCAGCGTCTGTCTGACTTTTCTGATCGGAAAGGTTCTGTGAATCAGGTCGATGATCTGGCGGGCCGATTTTACGTCGGTGTACGGGCCAAAATACCGATTGCCGTCTTCGCGAGCCCTGCGCGTCAGGAAGATACGCGGATACGGCTCTGAAAGCGAAACGCATAAAAACGGATAACGCTTGTCGTCTTTCAGGCGCACGTTATAGCGCGGCGAGAATTTCTTGATCAGCGTATCTTCGAGGATCAATGCCTCCGTCGCCGTTTCGGTGGTGATCCATTCCAGATCCCGCACTCGCTGCATGAGCACGATGCGCCGCGGATCATCGGGATTGAGGTAGTTGCGAAGGCGATCACGCAGGCGTACGGCCTTGCCCACGTAAAGCACCTCGCCCGTTTCGTCTTTCCAGAGGTAGCAGCCCGGCTGGCGCGGAGCAAGGGCGACGCGTTCGCTCAGCCACCGGTCAAGATCCGATCCATAGGGAAGGGGGGATTCAGAGACCTGAAAATCTTTCTGTTTGCCGTCTGATTGCATGTCAGAACCGATAATAACAAGAAACGGGGACGAATCGTTCCGGGCAAGTAGAAGCTATGCGGAAATTCAACCTGTCAGTACATGCCCCCCGGCCAGAGGATTTGCAGTTGACCGACGGCGGTGCTAAGGCTGCATCCCCCGGTTCCATAATTGTCGTGATTTTTATCCATGAGTAAGAATGGCCAGAAGATCCGCTTCTTTCGTCGCCCTGCATTCAAGGAGTTTGCAGGGCCGGTGCTGCTTTTCCTCCTGGGGGCGGCCGTCGCCTTCCGGCTATCTCAGCTACATTTTGAGAATAACCTGGAAAGCCGTCGTGAAGCGGTACGCAGTGATCTCGAATCCCTTCGCGGCGATCTGAGTCGCGAGCTGCTGGGTGCCGTGCATCTGACCGAAGGCCTGGCCGGTCTGATCACGATTGAAGGCGGCATTTCAGAGCCGAAGTTTCGAGCCTTTTCCCGTGAGCTTTTTCGTCGCACCGATATGATCCGGCATGTCGCCCTGGCCCGGGGAAGCGTCGTTATATATGTTTATCCGACGGAGGGCAACGAAAAAGCGGTCGGCCTGGATTACTCAAAAAACGTGGAGCAGTGGCCGAGCGTGCAGCGTATGATGAAGGATCGCAGGCTTGTCGTTGCCGGTCCGGTTAAGCTTGTGCAGGGAGGCATCGGCGTGATCGGTCGGACGCCGATCTTCGTGACCGATCATAATTCCAGAGACCCGTCAACGTTCTGGGGATTATCGTCGACCATAATCGATTTCGAGCGTCTGCTTGCTCATACTTCGATGCCTGATATCTCAAAACGTCTGAAGATCGCCATGCGCGGAAGAGACGGTCTCGGCGCAAAAGGAGAGGTCTTTTACGGAGAGGCGGCTACGTTCGGTCAAAGCCCCATCCTTCTCGAAGTTCCCTTACCCGACGGCAACTGGCAGATCGCCGGTCTTCCTATCGAAGGCTGGCCGCAGTTTCAGGGATTGTTCTCACCTATCTTTCTTGGCGGCGCCCTTTTCTCGCTTCTGCTTTCATTCTTCATGCACCGTCTGCTTGAGGTCAATCGGGAGCGGTTGCATGAGATTCGCGAACGCCGACAGGCAGAGGCAGAGATGCAGCTTCTGCGAGACGTGGCCATCGGCGTGGGCGTCGCCGAAGACATGGAACAGGCTCTGCGGCATGTCTTGATTCAGATCTGTAACACGACGGAGTGGGATTTTGCCGAGATATGGATACCCGATTCAGAACAAAATCATCTGATCTGTTATCCGGCATGGTTTACCCGCCGACCCGGCATGGAAGAGTTTCGTAAGGTGTCGCTGCCGTTAACCTTCGCGAAAGGGGAGGGATTTCCTGGACGGGCGTGGATAGATGGCCGGCCGATCGTAATCCCTGATTTAGGCGACCCGGATCGATTCCTCAGGGCGACGGCCGCCGTCGATGCAGGTTTGAAATCGGGCATTGCCGTTCCCGTTCTTTCAGGCGACACCGTGCAGCTTATTCTATGCTTCTATTTTGCCGTCGCCGAGGAGCTGGCCTCATCCCGCGTGCAGGTCGTCTCTGCCGTTGCCGCACAGGTCGGTTTGCTTATCGGGCGCAAAAAGGCCGAAGATGAAGTGCGAACGTTGAATCAGGATCTGGAACGCCGTGTGGCCGAACGCACCGAAGAGCTGCTTGCGGCGAATCGAGAGCTCGAGGCCTTCACATACACGGTTTCGCATGATTTACGAGCTCCTTTACGGGCGATTAATGGGTTCTCGAATCTGCTTTCTGAAAGTAACGCCGAACGTCTCGATGAAAAGGGGCGACGCTATCTGCATACGATCGCCGAAGCGACCCGTCGCATGGGACAGCTCATCGACGATCTGCTTATGTTCGCCAAGCTGAATCGCCAGCAGATAAGATCCGAACCCGTTTCGCTTGATCTGATGTTCGACGATATGCTCGAAGAGTTGCGCATTATAGAAGGCTTCCGTGAGGTTGAGATTGTGCGCGGCGAGCTTCCTGCGATCCATGGGGATCGACTCCTGATCCGACAGGCCTTCTTCAACCTGCTTTCTAACGCCTTTAAGTTTACGAGAAAACGGGCCGATGCGAGAATCGTCATTACCGGCGAAAGGCAGCCTGGCTCCGTAGTGATATCAATCGCTGATAACGGCACGGGTTTTGATATGAAGTATGCGAACCGCCTTTTCGGCATCTTTCAGAGGCTTCATAGCGAGGATGACTTCGAAGGCACAGGAGTCGGGTTATCCATCGTTCATCGCGTAGTCCATCGCCACGGCGGTCGCGTTTGGTTTGAAGCGACCGAAGGCGAAGGGGCGACGTTCTCGGTAATGCTACCGGTTCATGGCGAACCGGTATGAAAACGACAGCGCAGAAGAAACGGATCAAAAACCTGTCCGATATACAGTGTATCGTCGTTTATATAGGCCACCGAGGCGGCGCTGATGCGGCGCCCGTCGTCGGCCAGTAAGGATCGCATCGTCCCGTTATTATATTGATAGACGACAGACGGAGCATGATTCTCGGCATTCCGCGCATGCCGCAGAAAAGACCAGCCCGACGGATGCGATGTCGTTAACAGACCTGCCTCTGTTTGCATGAGATTGTCGCCGACCGGGATTTCGGCGAGCGTTTCAGGAGATTCAAGCGTGTGGTCTTCGCGAATCCTGAACCGCAGAAGACGATTCTCCAGCGAGGCCGTAGCGTAAAGATACGAACCCTGCACGATCACTCCGTTGGGAAAGGCGATCTTATCGTAGGCGATCGTGCAGGCCGATCCGGCGGAGCAGTACACGATGCGTCCCGATTTTAAAGAGAAGAGCAGGTCGATCATGCTTCCACGCGAGACCGAATCGATCGACGTATAGAAAGAACCGTCGTCAAGCAGAGCGAGGTCATTGGGAGAAGCCAGCAGAGTATCGCTGATCTTTCGTTCGAATCGCAGAACGTTTCCGGTAACGGTGTAAACGACGACGGAGTGATCGGATCCGTTTTGTTCCGCTCCATGTGTGATGACGTAAAGCCTGCGTTGACCGTTGATCGTTTTCATGTCCATGCCGTGCGGTCTGAGTTCGAAGCCTTCGGGCTCGTTCTCGCGCCGCATCTCGACGATCTCATGCCTCGCAGAAAGAGAGAGAGCGTAGATGCTTCCGGGGCGCCAGGAACGTCGTTCATGGCTTGATACGATCAGGCGATCGCCTGTGGTGTTGCGATCGACGACAAAGTCTTCGGGGCCCGGAATGCCTGGTATCTGTTCACACTGAGAGGGAGGAGCAGGCGGCAGGCCAGTGCAAGCTGACAGGAAAGCGGATGTGATGATAATGAATCTCAGTCTCATTGTTGGACTGAGTACAGCGTAGCAAATCATAGATAGGAAGCATTGCTTATGTCAGATGCTGTCAACAGCGAATCCCGGTTAGATAGAATTCTGAAATATAGTCCAGGGGAGTATTGTAAAAGGAAATCTTATGAAAAATTTAATGATTTAGAAGCGCTGTGTTGTTTTTTAATTGAACGGAGCCGGAGAATCAAAAACCTGTGATCGACCTCCACACGGTGCGTCGAGGAGCTCCTTCATGGAATCTGAACTTCTGCAGAATGTTTTTCCTCTCGTTGTAACGATCCTTCTTGCAGTTCTTATCCCCACACTCTTTATGATCCTGTCCCGATTTATGGGGCCGCGAACAAACGATCCTGTTAAACTGTCGGCCTATGAATGCGGTATTCAGTCGAAAGGACAGATCGGCGATGCCCGTCATCGCTTTAATGTGAAGTTCTATCTGGTGGCGATGTTCTTCCTCATCTTCGACGTTGAAGTACTCTTCCTTTTTCCGTGGGCTGTATGGTTTCAGAACGACATCCTCTATGGATTCGTTTCGATGCTGGCCTTCCTCGGTATCCTTGTCTTTGGCTGGTTCTATCTTCTTAAAAGAGGTGCGCTGGAATGGGAATAAATCAGCTTGAGTTCAACCAGTTTCCCGTAATCACGACGCGTCGTGAGGCGGTAGTGGCATGGGGTCGAAAGAACTCCCTCTGGCCGATGCCCTATGGAACGGCCTGCTGCGGTATTGAATTCATGGGCGTTATCTCGTCCGTGTTTGATATCTCGCGATTCGGCGCCGAGCTGGTGCGGTTCTCGCCGCGTCAGTGCGACCTGCTTATCGTAGCCGGTACCATTACGCATAAGATGGCTCCGATTCTGAAGCAGGTCTATGATCAGATCAGCGATCCGAAGTGGGTGATCTCGATGGGCGTCTGTGCTTCGTCGGGCGGCTTCTATAATAACTACTGTACGGTGCAGGGCATCGATCATATCATTCCGGTCGACGTCTATATCGCCGGTTGTCCTCCGCGACCCGAGGCAGTATTCGACGCCGTTATCAAGCTCCAGGATAAACTGGAAAATACCGAAGAGGGACGCATCCCTCCGACGCAATACCAGGCTGCCGAGCCGAAGTTCGATTATTGAGAGAGCGCCATGCTGACGAACGATAAGCTGCAAGAAAAGATTAAAGGCCTGATTTCCGGAGCCGTGGTTTCGGCCTCCGATTCCTATGGCCTGCTCGATCTCGAAATCGATCCGGCGCATCTGCCCGCTCTGGTGAAGCGCCTTCGCGACGACGCCGATCTGAAGTTCGACATGCTCGTCGACCTTGTCGGAGCGGACTACGTCGAGTATCCGCAGCCGAAAAAGGCTCGCTTCGGCGTTATCTATAACCTCAAGTCGCTGAGCAAAGGGCATCGCGTAATTCTGCGCGTCTATCTTCCCGAGGAAGATCCGGCCGTCGGCAGCATTCACGATCTTTACAAGAATGCGAACTGGCTGGAACGCGAAACGTTCGACCAGTACGGGGTGCGCTTTGTGGGGCATCCGAATCCGAAACGTCTTCTGAATCATATTGAGTTTGTAGGGCATCCGCTCCGTAAGGATTATCCGATCACGCGTCAGCAGTGGCTGAGCGAGACCGACGACCTTATGGATGAGATGGACGTCCGTCTGCTTGAAAAGGGGTACCCGCGATGAGCGAAGCCGTAAAGCCTGTCATCACCGACGAAGAGGACTCCAGCTCTCTTTCGTTTCGCACAGAAAAACAGAGAACCGATCTCGTTTTCGTTAACCTGGGTCCGTCGCATCCGGCGACGCACGGAACGCTGCGAGCTCTGTGCGCCCTGGACGGCGAGACGATCGTCGCCGCCATCACCGAGATGGGGTATCTGCATCGGGGCTTCGAGAAGGATTGCGAGATTCACTCGTATACGCAGTGCATCCCCTACACCGACCGTCTGAACTATCTTTCGGCCATCATGAATAACATCGGCTTCTGCAAGGCCGTCGAGCGCATGATGGAGATCGAGATCCCCGAGAGGGCGATCACCGTGCGCGTCATCACCGCCGAGCTGAACCGCATCATCGACCACCTTGTGTGCGTCGGCGCGAACCTCGTCGACCTCGGAGCACTGACGAACTTCTGGTATTCCTTTAATCCGCGCGAGAGCGTGTATAACATCCTCGAAAAGCTCTGTGGCGCCCGACTGACGTCGAACTACATGCGCATCGGCGGTCTGGCCCGCGATCTGTATCCGGGCTTTGAAGCCGAGGTCGATGCCGTCCTCGACGAGATCCTCGGCTCTACAGATGAGATGGAGCGCCTTACCGAGAAGAACCGCATCTTTATCGAAAGAACGCAGAACGTCGGCGTCATCAGCGCCGAAGACGCCATCTCCTTCGGATGGACGGGCCCGACGCTGCGAGCCTGCGGTGTCGAATCAGACCTGCGTAAAAGCGATCCCTACTACGGTTACGAGACCTACGACTTCGACATGATCCTCGGCAGCAGAGGCGATACATACGATCGTATCTATGTTCGTTTCTATGAGATCCGCGAGTCGGCGAAGATCATCCGCCAGGCGCTCAAGCGTCTGAAGCCGGGCCCGGTGATGAGCGAAGACAAACGAGTCGCCACGCCGCCGAAAGACATGACCTACGGCAACATCGAAGGGCTGATGAATCACTTCAAGCTCATCATGCACGGGATTCAACCGCCGATCGGCGAGATCTATGATTGTACCGAGTCGGCTAACGGCGAACTTGGATTCCATATCATCTCAGATGGCGGCAAGAACCCCTACCGCGTGAAATGCCGTCCGCCGTCCCTTATGAACTATGCCGCTTTTCAACAGCTGATCGAGGGCGGAATGATCGCCGACGCCATCGCCACGCTCGGTTCGATCAACATCATTGCCGGAGAGCTGGATCGCTGAGCGATCGCTGCAGAGGAGATAACGAATGGCTGTTAAGTTCAATGATGCCGCTCTGAAAGAATTCGAAGAGATCGCCACGCATTATCCCGATCGCCGCGCGACGCTGTTGCCCGCTCTGTGGTTAGCCTCGCGTGAGTTCGGCTGGGTCTCCGAAGAGACGATGGAATATCTTGCCGGTCTTGTAGGCGTACCGTTCGCCCGTGTTTACGAAGTGGCGACGTTCTATACGATGTATCAGCGCACAAAGCCGGGCAAGTTTCACCTGCAAGTCTGTCAGACGCTTTCCTGCCATCTGCGCGGAGCCGACGAGATCAAGCAGTTCATCGAAGAGAAGCTCGGTCTGCAGCCCGGAGCCTGCACTCCGGACGGAATGTTTTCTTATCAGCGAGTCGAATGCCTGGGCTCCTGCCACACGGCTCCCGTCGTGCAGATCAACGACGATTATCACGAGAATCTTGACGTGCCGAAATTCGAGGCGCTGCTGCAAGATCTGAAGAAGAAGGGTTGAGAGGATAACGATGAGTTTTGAACCCCACCTGACAAAACGCTTTGGTATTGAGAATAGCCGCAAACTCGAAGTGGCGCGCAAGCATGGCGCCTATTCGTCTTTGCAGAAGCTTTTCAGCATGAAGCCGACCGATCTCATCGAAGAGGTGAAGAAGTCGAATCTGAAAGGCCGCGGAGGCGCCGGCTTCCCAACCGGCATGAAGTGGTCCTTTGTGCCTCAGAATACGGGAAAACCGGTGTATCTGTGCATCAACGCAGACGAATCCGAGCCGGGCACCTTCACCGACCGCTATATCATCGAGAACGATCCGCATCTTCTAATTGAAGGCATTATCTGCGGCGCATGGGCCATCCAGTGTCATACGGCCTATATCTATATTCGCGGTGAATACGCGAATCAATTCAAGATGCTGAACGAGGCCCTTGCCGAGGCCCGTGCTGCCGGACTTGTCGGCAAGAACATCATGGGCTCGGGCTTTGACCTGGAGATCTGGACGCATCGCGGTGCGGGCGCCTACATCTGCGGCGAAGAAACGGGCCTGATCGAGTCTCTTGAAGGCAAAAAAGGCCAGCCGCGCATCAAGCCTCCGTTCCCCGCCGTCGAAGGTCTGTTCGGTTGCCCGACCATCGTGAATAACGTGAAGACGCTGGCGCATGTGCCCTGGATCGTGCATAACGGTGGAGAGGCATTTGCCGCCATCGGAACAAAGGATTCGACCGGATCAAACATCTTCGGCGTTTCGGGTCATATCAACAACCCCGGTTACTGGGAGCTTCCGTTCGGCATGCATGTGCCTGAATTCATCGAGAAATATGCGAAAGGCGTAAAAGGCGGTAAGCTGAAGGCCTTCATTCCCGGTGGTTCGTCGACGCCCGTGCTGACGGCGGCCGAAACCGAAGACCTGTATCTGACCTATGAAAGCATGATGGCGCATAAGACTTTCCTCGGAACGGGCGGCATGATTATCATGAACGACCAGACCGATATGGTGAAGGCGCTGAAAACGCTGACGCATTTCTATGCCGACGAATCCTGCGGACAGTGCACGCCCTGTCGTGAAGGAACGTCCTGGGTCGACCGTATACTCAAGCGTATCCTTGCCGGCGAGGCGACGACGCGAGAGCTCGATATGTTAGTCGAAATCGCAGACAACATGGAAGGACGCACGATCTGCGCTCTTGCCGCCGCCTGCGCCATGCCGGTGCGTAGCTTCGTTACGAAGTTCCGTCCGGACTTTGAAAAATACTGTAAACCCGCCGTCTATCCGGCTGCGGCCGTTTCGTGAGGTTATGAGATGCCAAAGGTAGTCATTAACGGAAGTGAGTTCGAAGTGCCCGAAGGCACAAACGTGCTCGAAGCCTGCCTCACAAACGGAATCAAGCTCGAGCATTTCTGCTATCATCGTTATCTGCCCGTCGACGGCAACTGCCGCACGTGTATGGTGGAGATCGAGACTCCCCGCGGACCGATGTTAACCATCGGATGTAACACGAAGGTCGCCGAGGGCATGGTCGTTCATACGACGAGCGAGAAGGCTGAGCGTGCACAGAAGTCCGCTCTGGAATTCCTGCTGCTCGACCATCCTCTTGACTGCCCGATCTGCGATAAGGCAGGCGAGTGCAAGCTGCAGGATCATTACATGGACTTCGGCCAGTATGATCATCGCCGCATCGTTCCCCGCTACTTCAAAGAAGGCAAGGTGCAGGATGCCGGCGACCATATCGTGCTCGATAGCGAACGCTGCGTTCTGTGTACGAGATGCATCCGCTTCCTGGATAACGTTCCGGGCTCCTCGGAACTTGGAATCATTCGCCGCGGACATGAAGCGAAGATCACGACCTTCCCCGGCAAGACGATCAGCAACGACTACTCGGGAAACATCACCGACGTCTGCCCCGTTGGCGCCCTGACTCTGAAGGAGTTCCGCTTCAAGCAGCGTGTATGGTTCCTGAAAAAAGCGAAGTCGGTCTGCCAGTCCTGCGCACGCGGATGCACCATTACCGTCGAACATAACCGCAACCGCGTATACCGCTATATGCCGCGCGAGAACAAGGCGTTAAACCGCGTATGGATGTGCGACGACGGTCGTTTTGCCTTTACAAGGCTCGAAGATAATCGCCTGAAAACTCCTCTTCTAAAAGGACTGGAGGCGCGATTCGATAGCGCCGCCTCCGCCCTTGAAGAGCTGCTGCGCACGACCGATCCTTCGCAGATCGGCGCCATCGTCTGCGGATCTTCTTCGCTTGAAACGATGTTCACCGTGAAAAAGCTCTTTTCGCAGATGGGTTCGTCTAACTACGCCGTCTTTGTTCCGACGGCAGACGGCAAAGGCGACGATATCCTCAAGCTGCCGTCGCATGCCTCGAACGAAAACGGAGCGAAGCTGCTCGGCATGCCGACCGACGCCGAGGGCATCGCGAAAAAGGCCGCATCGGGCGAGATTAAAGTTCTGATCGTCGTAGAATCCGACCTGCTCGGTTCAAGTGATAAGGCTAAGTTTGAAGGGATTCGCAAAGCGGCTAACCTGATCGTGCTCGCTCAGAAGGCCGATGAAACGGCGAAGGCCGCTTCGATCGCTCTTCCGATTCGCAACTTCGTCGAAACGAACGGAAGCTATGTGAATGCCACGTCGCTGCTTCAGGCGGCCCGCCAGGCCTATGAGCCCGAGAACGGAGACCGTGTTCTTCCGCCGGCCCTGCTTGTGGGCGAGATGGCGAACGTGCTTGGCTTTGACGGCTACCGCTTCCAGGATCCCGTTTTTCTGTTCGACTGGATGGCAAAAGAGACGCCCGAGCTGAACGGCTACCGTTTCAGCACGATTCCCGATACGGGCATCCAGCTCTCGCTTGCTCCGATCGGACCGGCGCCGTTTCAGAATATGAAAGTCGATTTCAATGTCTTCCCCGAACAGCAGGGAGCTAAGGTATGACGCAAGCTGATATCAGTCTGATTAACATCGCAGTGATGGCCTTTGTGGCCTGGAATATTCCGCTGCAGCTCATTCCCGTGATGATCTGGTTCGAGCGCAAAGGCTCGGCTATTATTCAGGACCGCTGGGGACCGATTCGCGCCAATATCGGCGGCGTGCGTATCTTCGGCATGCTGCATAACATCGCCGACGTCGTGAAGCTTCTTATGAAAGAAGACGTGACGCCGTATCATGTGCAGAAGTTCTATTATACGCTTGCGCCGTTCTGGGCGATGACCGTGGCGCTGCTTCCGCTGATGCTGATTCCGATCGCCGCTCCGATCAACATCGCCGGTTACGACCTGCGCTTTCAGGTGGCGGATTATGAATCCGGTCTTCTGATGGTCTTCGCGATCACAGGGCTTGGCGTGTATGCGGTGATCCTCGCCGGATGGGCTTCGAACAACAAATACTCGATGCTCGGCGGTCTTCGTTCTTCGGCGCAGATGATTTCGTATGAGCTGGCGATGGGCCTTTCCATCGTCGCCATCCTGATGGTCTATCAGGATCTGCGCATCGAAAACATCGTTGCGAAGCAGGGAGAGCTGCTCACGGCATTCGGACATACGCTGCCGATTCCGAACTGGGGCGTGGTGGCACAGCCCATCGCCTTTATCGTCTTTTTAACGGCCGTATTTGCTGAGACGAACCGTACGCCCTTTGACCTTGCAGAAGGCGAGTCAGAGCTTGTGGCCGGTTATCATACGGAATACTCTTCGATGAAGTTCGCCCTGTTCTTCATGGCAGAATACGCGAACATGATCGTCGGCGCCGTCGTCGTCGCCACGCTCTTCTTCGGCGGGTATCAGGTTCCGTACGTGACGACTGAGATGCTGCGCGCCAATCCGCAGTATACGGTCGCTGCGATTCTTGGCATGACCGCTCTGACCGGCATCGTCGGCGGATACATCGTCTACAAGCGAGCACCGATCATGAAGGCCGTCATAAAAAAAGGCCTTGGCGCTATCGAGTATTATGCGATCGCCTTCGGTCTGTTCGGCCTTGCCGTCGCCGCTCTTGTCGGGATTCCTCTTGCGCTTTCGCTTGAGATCAATCCGGACGTCGCCCAGATCATCGTCGCCGCCTTTCAGGTAACGATGCTGCTGGGAAAAGCCCTTTTCTTCTGCTGGTTCTATATTCACGTGCGGTGGACGCTTCCTCGCTTCCGTTATGATCAGCTGATGAATCTTGGCTGGAAGCTGATGATTCCCATTTCCCTGCTCAACATTCTCGTTACGGGTACGTTGAAGATTCTCTGAGGTCGATGAATATGAAAATAGTAAAGAGACCTGAAATCAAAGGCGGTCGCACCTTCTATCTAAGAGAGGTGACGTCGGGACTGATGCTGACGGCCGGCCACCTGGTGAAGAATCTTTTCAAACCCGAAGAGATGCCGACGCTCAGCTATCCTGAAATCAAGAAGGAGCTGCCGCCGGCAACGCGCGGACGGCACCGGCTGATGAAGCGTACGGACGGGTCGACGCGCTGCACGGCCTGCATGCTCTGCGCCACAAACTGCCCGGCGGATTGCATTCATATCAAGGCCAACGAATCCGACGATCCGCGCATCGAGAAATTCCCCGAGAAATTCGATATCGACCTTCTGCGCTGCGTATTCTGCGGGCTCTGCGTCGAGGCCTGTCCGCTCGATGCGATTCGCATGGACGTTCCGGATATCTCGCATTCCGGTTATACGCGTGAGAGCTTCGTTCTGACGAAAGAGAAGCTCACAGATCACAATAATGAAGACTATGTGCCGCACTATAATCCGGAGCGGCCGCGACAGATGACTCACGGCAAGCATGACGTTCCGTGAACGTGCTTGCCGTCGTGGTTAGTTTAGAAAAATTAGTATTGGAGCACATACAGAGATGATCGAAAGCATCGTTTTTTATACGCTCGCGGCGGTTCTGCTTATCAGCTCCCTCGTCATCGTCACGCGAACGAATCCGATCGCGGCGGCGCTGTCGCTGGTGATGGCCTTTGTCGCCCTTGCCGGTCTTTATGGACTGCTGTCGGCCAGCTTTGTCGCGGTAATCCAGGTTCTCGTCTACGCCGGCGGTATCATGGTTCTGATCATATTTGTGATCATGATCCTCAATCTTACGAATGAAGAACTGCGGCCCATGAAGGCCGATCGTTTTCTGACGTCCATCGTGCTCGTCATAGCCGGCGGCGGCGTTTTTCTACCGATCTTCTTCATTATTACGGCCGGCATTCAGGCTACGGGACTGGATCTGGTCGACGGCTTCGGCAATATTACCGAGATGAGCAAGCTGATCTTCGGTAAGTATATCTTTCCGTTTGAAATTCTCTCCCTTGTGCTTCTGACGGCCGTCGTCGGCGCTCTGGTGATCTCGAAGAGGAAGCTATGACAGTCATCACTCCCGCTCATTATCTGACGCTCAGCGTGCTGATCTTCACGATCGGCGTCGTCGGCGTGCTCACACGGAAGAACGTCTTTATCGTGCTTATGTCCGTTGAGCTGATGCTCAACGCGGCGAACCTGGCCTTTATCACGTTCGCACGCAACTTCGTCGATCCGGCCGGACAGGTCTTCGTCCTGTTTGTTATCGCCATCGCCGCCGCTGAGGTCAGCGTCGGTCTGGCCATCGTAATCGCACTCTATCGCATGAAAGAAAATATCAACCTCGATATTTTCAACAAACTGAAAGGATAAGCGAATGACTCACGCAGAAACTCGCATCGTTGAATCATCGAGCCTGTGGCTGATCGCCGCCGCTCCGCTTGCCGGCGCCTTCCTGAACGGGATGATCAGCCTGATCTTCGCGAAGAAGCCCGAGAAGGCTCCGAAGACGATCAGTGCCGCCATCGCCATCATCGCCGCCGCGTCGACCTTCGTTTTCACGATGATGGCCTTCAAAGAGCTTCTCTCTGAAGAGGGCATCGTGCTCAAGCAGATGCTCTGGATGTGGATCAACGCCGGCGATCTGAACATTGATCTTGGCTTTCAGTTCGACCAGCTGACGGCTGTGATGCTCACCTTCATCACCTTTGTCGCGACGCTCATCCACATCTACTCCGTCGGTTATATGCACGACGACGAAGGCTTTACAAAGTTCTTTACGTATCTCAACCTCTTCCTCTTCTCGATGATCGTGCTTGTGCTCGGCGAGAGCATGACGGTGCTTTTCGTCGGCTGGGAGGGCGTGGGTCTCTGCTCGTATCTTTTGATTTCGTTCTGGTATACCGATCCTGAGAAGGCAGAGGCGGGCAAGAAGGCCTTTATCACCAACCGTATCGGTGACGCCGGATTTCTCATCGCCATGTTTGTCGTTTTCGGCGCCGTCGGGACGCTGAGCTTCAGCGAGATTCAGGGCAAGGCCGAGTTCGTCACTGCCGGCATCGCTACGATTGCCTGTATCGCCATGCTGGTCGGCGCTTCTGGAAAGTCCGCTCAGTTGCCGCTTTATGTATGGCTGCCCGATGCCATGGCCGGCCCTACGCCCGTATCGGCTCTGATCCACGCCGCCACGATGGTTACGGCCGGTGTGTATCTTGTGGCACGGACGCATTTCCTTTTTGCCATGTCGCCCGTCGCTTCGACCGTAGTCGCCATCGTCGGTGCTCTGACGGCGCTTTTCGCGGCCACGATCGCACTCGCCCAGTACGATATCAAGAAGGTGCTTGCCTATTCGACCGTATCGCAGCTCGGCTTCATGTTCCTCGGAGTCGGAGTGGGGGCGTATAACGCCGGTATATTCCATGTGATGACGCATGCCTTTTTCAAGGCCTGTCTCTTTCTTGGCGCCGGTTCAGTTATTCATGCTCTGCATCACGAGCAGGACATCCGCCACATGGGCGGCCTGCTTAAGAAGATTCCCGTAACGGCGATCACCTTTCTTGTCGCCTGGGTTGCCATCGCCGGTATTCCGCCTTTCGCAGGATTCTTTTCTAAAGATGAGATCTTATGGAAGACGATTGCCACCGAGAATCATGTCATCCCCTGGCTGCCCTATGCGCTTTTTGGAATCGGCGTCTTTACGGCCATGCTGACGGCCTTTTATATGACTCGCCTGATCGTGCTCACGTTCTTCGGTTCTTATAGAGGACATGCGCATCATATCTCCGAGCATGCTATCATGACGGTGCCGCTTGTTCTGCTGGCGATTCTGTCGATCGTCGGCGGATTTGTCGGTGTGCCGCATGCGCTTGGCGGCCACAATATGTTCGAGCATTTCCTGATGCCCGTTGTCGGCGTCTCGATGCCCGAGGCTCATAACGTCGATCATTCGGCTGAGCTTCCGCTGATGGGGCTTTCTGTCGGTGTCGCTATGCTTGGAATCCTTGGCGCCTTCTATGCCTTTCTCTGGAATCCTGCCTTCGGCGATAAGATCGCATCCGCTGCCGGCGGCTTCAAGAAGCTGCTTGAGAATAAGTGGTATGTCGATGAGATCTATGAGGCCCTGTTCCTCGGTCCGATCCGCAAGATCGCCGACTGGGTCTCTTTCAAATTCGTCGACTTCATGGTAATCGACGGCTTCGTGAACGGCCTCGGACCCTTTGCCTATGCAGTCGGCGATCGCCTGAAGCTGCTGCAGAACGGAAAGGTGCGTATGTATCTGGCCTACATCTTTGCAGGCGTGGCATTCCTTCTGATTGACCTGCTCATTGTGAGATCGTGAGGTATGGCGGTGTTCTTGAATCTACAGAAACAAAGGAGTGAGCTGTGTTATCCGCTCTGATATTCTTACCCCTGGCGGGACTGTTCATCATTCCCTTTCTGCGAGGCTATAGAGCGCCTGCTCTCGTTGCGCTTGGCGTAACCCTTGCGAATTTAGCGCTGTCCGTGCAACTTATGACGGGCTTCGAGGCATCGGCCGATGGCTTTCAGTTTGTGGAAAGCTTCCCTCTTATGGCCGACTTCGGAATCTCATACAAGCTCGGTCTGGATGGCGTCTCTTACTGGATGGTCCTTCTTACGACCTTCCTCTTTCCGCTTGTCGTTCTTGGAAGCTATTCTTCCATTAAAGAACGTGCGGCCGGCTATTACAGCTCCATTCTGATTCTGCAAACGGGTGTGCTCGGAGCCTTCCTGGCCCTTGACCTCTTCCTGTTCTATATCTTCTGGGAAGTGATGCTCGTTCCGATGTTCTTCATCATCGGTATCTGGGGCGGCAAGGACCGCGTTTACGCTACGGTGAAGTTCGTCCTTTTTACGATGATCGGATCGCTGCTCATGCTTGTGGCCGTGCTGTATCTGGCGCATCATGCGGGCAGCTTCGACTATACGATTATTATTGAAAAGCGACTGCCGCTACCCGCTCAGTACTGGGTCTTCGCTGCCTTTGCCCTGGCCTTCTTGATTAAGGTGCCGGTGTTCCCGTTTCACACCTGGCTGCCCGATGCGCATACCGAGGCTCCGGCCGGTGGCTCTGTAATCCTGGCCGGCGTCTTGCTCAAGCTGGGAACATATGGACTTCTGCGTTTCAACCTGCCGCTCTTTCCCGAGGCGTCGCATTTCTTTGCGCCGTTGATGATGGTTCTTGCCGTCATCGGCATCGTGCATGGAGCGATGGCGGCCGCCGTGCAGCCCGACATGAAGCGGCTGATCGCCTATTCGTCGGTCTCACACATGGGCTATATCGTGCTCGGTATCTTTACCTTCTCTGAATCGGGCATTCAGGGCAGTCTGATTCAGATGATCAACCACGCCATCTCGACGGGCGCCATGTTCTTCCTGATCGGTATGATCTACGATCAGACGCATACGCGCAAGATCGCCGACTACGGCGGCATTGCGAAGATCGTGCCGGTTTTCGCCACGGTATTTCTTATTTCGACGCTGGCCTCGGCCGGTCTGCCGGGTCTGAACGGCTTTATCGGCGAGTATATCATACTGGTCTCGGCCTTTCAGGCGGACTGGCTGCTCGGCGCCATTGCCGTTTCGGGCGTCGTTCTCGGAGCATGGTATCTGCTGAAGCTTTACGGTAAGGTCTTCTTCGGCCCCGTAACAAACGACCACATGCACGATGTGAAGGACCTCAGCCTGCGAGAGCTGACCGTGCTTGCGCCGCTTCTTTTCCTTATGTTCTATATGGGAGTTTATCCGAAGCCGTTCTTCGATGCGATGGCGCCTTCCATACAAAAGAACGTTCTCAGCTACGTGCAATCCGACGAGAGCAGCTCAGAGCTGATCGAGCTCATGAAGAAGGCCGGGCCGGATGAGCAGCCCGCCCCCGAAGGTGCGGTAGAACACAGCGAGGCTGGACACTGATATGATGACTCGTGAACTGATCGATCTTTTACCTCTCTGGCTCGTAACGGCCGGAGCCATAGGCCTGCTGTTTAACGAGGCCATGCTGAAAGAAGGCGGACGCCACCTGGCGCCGTATCTGGCCCTGCTTTTTACGACGGCCGCTCTCATATTCGGCGTGAACACGGTGATCAGCGTCGGAGCGGAGCGTCATGTGCTCTTTAACGGCAGCGTCGTCATCGACTGGTTTGCCGCCACGCTGATCTGCGTGAGCGTTCTTTCGGCCTTTCTTGCCATTCTCTTCTCCGTTCAGTATTTGAAGCAGGAGAGGGCGGTGACGGGCGAATACTATGCGCTGATGCTTCTGGCCGTCGCCGGTATGATCACGCTTGTCGTGGCCGCCGAGTTCTTGACGCTTTTCGTCGGCGTGGAGCTGGTTTCGCTGGCCGGCTATGTGCTCGCCGGCTACTTTCGCGTGCGTGAGAAGTCCATTGAGGCTGCGTTGAAGTATTATCTTCCCGGTATTTTTGCCACGGGATTCCTGCTCTTTGGTATGGCCGTCGTCTACGGCGCAAGCGGCAGCACCTTCTTCAACGAGATCTACGCGAAGCTTGAAGTGCAGACGATGGATTCGATGGTACTCGGTGTGGCTGCCGTGCTTCTGCTCTCGGGCTTTGCCTTCAAGGTGGCGCTTGCTCCGTTTCATGCCTGGGCGCCTGACGTTTATGAAGGTGCGGCAGCTCCCGTTACCGCCTTTCTTTCGACGGGCGTGAAGGCGGCCGCCTTCGCCGGACTGGCCCGCGTATTCATGGTCGTATTCAAGATGCCGGGAACATGGCTTGAGGCCTTTGCCGTGCTCGCCGTGTTAACCATGTTTGTCGGCAATATCGGCGCCCTTGTGCAGAAAAGCGTGAAGCGTATGCTTGCGTATTCGAGCGTTGCACATGCAGGCTATGTTCTCATCGCCTTCACGGCGATTAAGAGAGTCGATGCCGCTGAGATTCAACATGCGATCGCCGTCTATATGCTTGCCTATACGCTCATGACGGGCGGCGCCTTCGGCCTTCTGGCCTACTTCGGCCGCGAAGGCGAGAAAAAGACCGACCTGATTGATCTGGCCGGTATCTCGTTCAAGAGGCCCTGGATCGCGACCATCATGGCCGTATTCATGTTCTCGCTCGCCGGATTCCCGCCGACGGCTGGCTTCTTCGGGAAGTACTTCATCTTCAAGCTGGCCGTCGAGAACGGTTATGTATGGCTTGCCATCATCGGCGTTCTGAACAGCTTCCTGTCGGCCTATTATTATCTGCGAGTGATCGTTTATATGTTCATGGAATCGCAGGCCGACTCAGAGCCGTTACCGCGACCGTCTTTTCTGCTCATGGCCGGATTGCTCGTCTCGGTAATCGGTACCTTCCTCGCCGGATTCCTGCCCTCTATCTGAACGGGCAGGCCGAAGAGGTCCAACAGAATCACTGGAGAAGCCGCCCGCTTTCTGCGGCGGCTTTTTCGTTTCTGGCATTGTTACACTGTTACTGTATATGCAAATAGAGGATCAGTCGATGCACTCGATTTCAATCTCGTCACGGTTTTCCATCTGGGTGCAGCGAACGGCTGGCTGGCTTGCCTTTGCTCTGACGGGCATGGTCGTGCTGATTCTACTCAGAGGCCTTCGCTCTTATCGTATTGTCGATCACAGAAGGCACCGTGCTTTTTTCTCCTCGCTTCGAAAGGATTTGCAGAAAGAAAATGCGCCGCTTCTTATCTGCGCCAATCATCTAACGATGATCGATTCGGTCATCTTGCAGTGGGCTTTCGCTGACCTGAACAGGTATCTTTTTCGGTTCGGGGACTTTGCCTGGAACGTTCCTGCCCGTGAGGTCTTTGCCAGTCGATGGTACTTTCGCCTGATTATATACCTGGCGAAATGCATTCCCATCGACCGTGCCGGAGGAAAGGAGCATCACGAAGAGATCATGCGACGTATCGAGTATATCCTCGAAATGGGAGATCCATTTATCATCTTCCCCGAAGGAGGGCGCAGTCGCCGGGGCAAATTCGACATCGAAAGGCTCACGTATGGCATCGGGCGTATCATCAAGGATCTTCCCGAGACGCGTGTGCTCTGCGTTTACCTGCGCTCCGATCGCCAGCATTCGTATACGGCCCTGCCACCGAAGGGATCGGCCTTTGACCTTGAGTATTCGGTCATCCAGCCGACAACCGCTGAAAAGGGTATGCGAGCGGAACGAGACCTGGCCACACAGGTCGGTGAAGAGATAGTCAAGCTCGAGAGACAGTATTTCGAGAAATATCCTGATCGGCAGTGATTCCGAGAAAAAAGCCTTGCACTAATTTGCCCCCTGTGCTTAGAATGGGTCTAAATTTAGAGCTATTCTGTATTGCCATTGTATATAGGGGGAGTATATGCAGGTGCAGAGAAAAAGAGTCCTTTTATTTATGTTGGTGGCCGTGCTGCTGTCAGGCGGATGTCGTCCGTCCGGCGAGGCAGAAAAGACGCCAGAATCGACAGCCCTTACGTATGTGAAGACGGGCATGCTCGGCTTGCCCGATCTACCTGTTCCCGGCGATAATCCGCAAACGCCCGAGAAGATCGCTCTCGGCAGAGAGCTTTATTCCGACGCTCGTTTCAGTTCGGATGGTACCGTCTCCTGTGCGACGTGCCATAATCCCGCTACGGCCTTTGTCGACCGCCTGCGCGTATCAAAGGGCGTGAAAGGCCTGACGGGCACGCGCAACGCCCCGACGGTGCTGAACTCTGCCTTTTTGAAAACACAGTTCTGGGATGGTCGGCGTCCGGACCTTGAGTCGCAGGCAAAGGACCCGCTTCTCAATCCGGTGGAGCACGGCCTATCAGATCACGAACAGCTGCTGAAGATCGTTAGAGCAGATCAAAAATACACCTCTCAATTCGAGACCGTTTTTCAGGTAAAGGCCGAGCAGATCACCATCGATCACGTGGTGAAGGCCATTGCAGCATTCGAGCGCACCATCATTTCGGGCGATTCGCCGTTTGACCGTTACCTCTTTGGCAAAGACGAAAAGGCGATGTCGCCCGCCGCCATCCGTGGATTTGCCGTCTATACGGGCAAAGGACGCTGTCAGGAATGCCACATGATCGGTGAGACGAGCGCCACGTTCACTGACGACAAATTCCATAACCTCGGCGTAGGATTCGCCCTGGTGCAGCCGAAGCTGCAGCAGATCCTGGAGGCACGAGCAAAGGGCCAGGCAGAGGCATCTGACGAGAAGATCCTTACCGATAGAGAAACGTCGGAACTCGGCCGCTTTGCGATTACAGGCCTGCAAGAAGACCTCGGAGCCTTCAAAACGCCGACGCTACGCAATATCGCCTTAACGGCCCCTTATATGCATGACGGCAGCCTGGCGACGCTGCAGCAGGTGATCGATCTCTATGATCGCGGCGGAGAGGCTAACCCCTTTCTTGCAAGCGGTATCAGGCCTCTCGGGCTAACGCCGCAGGAGAAATCCGATCTGATCGAATTTATGAAGGCGCTTACCAGCCCTGATCTTCCGAAGTGATACACGGTTTGAAGCCGGGGCCTGCTGTGGCCCGGGTGATAGCGATCCTGTTACAGAAATAAAGAGACGGTCTTTGAAACGGCAACCGCTTCACCGGCACGAATGCCGGGCTGCGAGATAACCTGTACAGAAGGAGAGTGTTATGGAGAAAGGCATAAGCAGAGCGGACTTTCTGCGTCGAGCAGGGGGCGCTCTTGCGGCAACGTTGCCGCTCAGTCTGATCGAGATCAGCTGCGGCGGAGGAGGAGGGCGAGCAAAGGCATCGAATGAAAAGTTCACTTTCGCCTTTATCTCTGATCCGCATCTGACCCATATCAAAGGCACACAGTTCGTGCGCAACTTTGACAGCGGTCTGAACAAGGCCATCGAAACGGTGAATCTTCTTTTTCCGAAGCCTGACTTTGTCGTCTTTGGCGGCGATCTGGCACAGCTCGGGAAAAAAGAAGAGCTGGATCACGGCATGCAGATGCTATCGAGGGTGAATGCGCCCATCAAATACGTCATCGGAGAGCATGACTATTATCTGGATCTTGGAAAGTACTGGGAAGAGAAGATCAGCAAACTCTACTATTCGTTCGACCACAAGGGAGTACATTTCGTCGTTTTAAATAGCATCCTTACCGACGAAAAGTGGATTGCAAAGTGGCCGTCCGCCGAAGAGCGCATGAATCAGATGGCCCGGTTGGATAACCCTGAAGGATCGCCGTTTATGGTCGGAGATGCGCAGCTTGCCTGGCTGAAGAAAGATCTGGAAGCGGTCGATTCGAAAACGCCGCTGATCGTGCTTTCACATTCGCCGCTGTATAAGATCTTCAAGCCGTGGAACTTCTGGACCGACGACGCCGAAAAGGTGCAGGCCGAACTGAAGCGGTTCAACACGGTGACGGTCTTTCATGGCCATGTTCATCAGGTTCTGTATAACCAGATCGATAACATCAGCTTCTACGCCCTGATGTCGACGGGATGGCCGTGGCCGTATCCGGAAAGCTACAAGCAGGATACTCACTATATTCCGAAGATGACGGTTTTCATGAATCGGCAGGATCCTTTCCATGAAAGAGACGGAACAGGCTGGGCCTTTGTGAATTTTGAGAACGGACGAGAAGAGATGACCTACAAACTCTGGGAAAACAAAGACCGCGTCGTCGCCTACGACGATTCAGCAGGACATCCCGTCGACCGTGAGTATCAATCCCCTGAGAAGAGGACTCTCTCTCAGACGCATTATTGAAAGGAGTAGTATATGTTTGAGAAATCCAGAATGAAAACGCCTGCCATTTCGATTCCGTTGCGTCTGGCCCTTCTATTCTCGGTCGTTCTTCTGGCCGGAGCGGGCTTTCTTCTCGCCGATGAATGGGATAAAAGCCAGGAAGAGAAGTGGAATAAGGCCTTCATGGAAACCGTTGCAGAAGGGGATCGACTGTTTCACGGTCCGGAGCTTGCGGGCAATACGGTGCAGTGTGCGATGTGCCATCCGAACGCCACAAACACGCATCCTGAGACATACCCGAAGTTCCAGAAACAGCTGGGAAAGGTGGCGACGATGCGCGAGATGATTAACTGGTGCATCCGTAATCCGCTTCAGGGGACGGAGCTGAAGTATGATGATCCGAAGATGATCGCCATCGAGGCGTATATTCTCTATGAACGTCGGAACGTGCCGCTTGCGCCGGGAAAACACTGATGAAATGCCGATTAATTTTCCTCGTTGCGGTCATCGTTGCAGGCTGTAGCGAGGGACTTGATAACGCAGAGGCCGATTTGCAGAAGTCTCTTTCTCTTGTCGGTCAGGTTACATCTGTTGAGACGGGTGAGGTGCGATCCGTAAAGGAGCGCACCGATGCCGTGGAAAGGGAGCTCGTCTTTGTTCCCTTTCGCGCATCGATACGTCTGACCTCCGATATGCGGAATAACGTGCAGAACGCACGTGAAGGGCGCTATCAGCGCGAATACGTCGGCTGGGTTATTCAGTCCTCAACGTCAGAGCAGGGCCGTCGACTGCTCGAACATACCGCTCTGCTTGAGAATCTCTCAAGCGAGCGCTGGTATGAAAAACAGGCCGGCGAGTCTGTTCCGATAGCCGGAGAACTGCGCTATCGAAAAGAGAAGGGATCGCTTGTTTTTCTCGGCGTTTTCGAATCGCACGGGAATATGTGATTGATAGCGATCGAAGGAAAAACTGCCGGAATCGATAGAGTATCTGTCAGATTCCGGCAGTTCCGGCGGTCCCATATTGCACTACGCGAAGTCGGATCGCTTCAAGCTCGGGATCGTAGGGCTTGATCTTGATCGAGATCGTGTCGGAGGTGCGCAGCTTTGAGATTCTCTGCAAGGACCTTTCGGTTAAACCATCGAGGACGCTTTCAGATATGAGCACTTCGCCGCGGTCGGCGCCGTCCGAAAGGCGAGACGCATGGTTAACGGCAGAGCCGATCAACGTATAGTCGAGGCGGGTTTTTTCGCCGAGGTCGCCGAGCACGACTTCGCCGCGAGCAAGTCCGATTCCGACGCCGAGCATACGGCGCGAGGCGATCTGCTTCTGCACTTCGATACAGGCATGGAGCGCCGCATCGCCAGACTGTTGTGTGCTGGCCGGGAAATATGCGAGGATGCCGTCGCCGATGATCTTGTTGACGAACCCTCCGTTCGCCTGAAGCACAGAGCTGACCGCTTCGTGCTGCTCGCTCAGCTGTGAGATGATCCTTTCTGGAGTTTTGTCTGAGCTCCATGCCGTAAAACGTCGGATGTCGATAAAGGCAATATAGGCCTCTTTGCGATGTGCCGTCAGACCCTGTTGCAGAGCCTCTTCGGCCGTGTTGTTTTCGTTGAAGCCGACGCTTCGCGTCTGATAGCGTTCGACGACTGAGTCGAGAATCTTTTTCACCGGCGCGGCCTTCAACGTTTCACTGCTGTGAGTTCGTCCGGCGATGAGAGGATTGGAAGTTCCGGTTCTGTCTGCGACCCTGGAAACCTCTTCCATAAAGAGAGCTACGGTGGTGATGGAATGATCCATTGCCGCCTGCAGCAGCTGTTCGAGCGAGCTATCGGTCGAGAGAGGCAGGCCCAACCACTCCGAAAGCCACAGGCGGGATTCTTCGGTTATTCTATGCAGCTGGATTTCCGTCGGCGAGTCTTTCAGTTCGCGTAACAGGCGGCCGGGACGGGCCTCTTTCAATAAATCAAGAAATCGATCGATTTCGTCGACGATGATGCCGCCGTGTTGAGGTAGAATGCGTTTTAACGACAGTTTTTTGAATCGTTCGTAGGCGAATTGCAGAGAGGCCTCGCTCTCAACGTAGTGTTCGAGAAAACTTTTCGCATGCTCGATATATGACGTATCGGCAAAAAGGCTCCAGTTTCGGTTAAACACAGCGAAGATGTCGGATGAGAAAAGACTCTCGGTATTTATGTCGTAGCTGACCATGCTGCCGGCAAAATGAACATAAGGCGTATGAATCATCTGTATGCGACGACCCGAGGCGAGTTGCAGTTGATCGCCGTCTCCTACTGGCACGATGGGGCGACGAATACCGTAATACGGAAGAAACAGAGCCGTTCTCGGATGAGCCATTACGGTAAGCTCGGGATGCAGCTGGTTTTCAAGAAAAGGGATCAAGCCACACAGGTCGGGGTCCTGATGATGGACTACTATGTAGCGAATCTTTGCGGGGTCGATGATCTGGCGAATCTTGGAATAGACGATGTCGCGAAAGACGGGATGCCCTGGACCGGGATCGAAGAGCACGGCCTCGTTTCCGTCAGTTACAAGGTAGGGGTTATTCGAGAATCCGGCCTCGAAGTCGGCAAAGCCGATCCAGTAGATTCCGTCGGCGATTTCAATCGGTTGCTCGTCGTTCAATTTCTCGGTTGTTTTCATTTTCTTCAGTTTATTAAAGTCTGTCAGATGCTGTCGCGGTACCGTGCCGTAAGACACTTTCCGCGCAAGCTAAATGACGTAACAAACCGAAAAAATGATACAGAGTATCAGACTAACGTAAAATAGCCGTTAGAAATCACACCAACAACGAGCGCACAGATGCTCATGATGCCATGGTTGTTGATTATTACTCTCAGTATCGAGAGATCCATGAAGATACGATGCCATCCAGAGTCTCGCGATTCTGCATCATCCACATGCGGGCTTCGTTGCTCTTTCGACGTGATAGCTTATCGTTAGCCGATTCGTATACTTTTCTACGATTCAGGTCTGTGATCATTATTGCGAAGGCGAGCCGTCGCCCGGATTTCGGATAAACAAATCCAGTCAACGAGACAGAATAATAAATCCCCCCGGCTTTGGCTACGACGCGAAAGGCTTCATCGGGCCGGTTCAGCCGCCCCATCATGCCCTGGGTCCATCCGCCGATGGGAAGCAACCGCTCAATGCCTCCGTTAATTGAATCGGCGTACAGAAGCGAGGCAAGCAGTTGTTCGGCAGTAATACGATTGGCCGATGTCAGTCCAGAGCCGTTGCGCAGCTGAAAGCCGTTCCAGTCGAGACCTGGCATTCGAGAACGATACTGGTTTTCCAGAAAGGTGGCCGCTTCACGGAGCGGCAGCGGCCTGCTCGATTCTTTTTTTGCAAGATGAAGCAGTACGAGCTCAGTCATCACATTATCGCTTGTGGCAAGAATCTGCTCGGCGATCGCTTCAAGAGGCCGACTTTCATGAACGGCCAGAGTTCTGTCGGCGTCGGGGTTTGTGGCCGGTTGAGGATCGGGAATCCGCACTCCCCGAGTAGCGGCTAACCTCTGAAAGACCCTTCCCGTAAAAAGCCCCGCGTCTTTTACTGGAACGGCGCGCATGCCCTCGGGCTGTTTCGGCTTACGAAGAAGCCATCCCTCTCCCTGGCCCGCATAAAGAACCTCGCGTTCGTCCTCCTCTCCCGGTTCTTTGTTCAGAAGCGAAAGATCGATGCCGGGCAGGGAGGGAACGAGATGCGCTTCAGACGATCCTTTTGTCTTCTTCCAGCGAAGATAGATGATATTTGAATCAAGGGAAAGGGAGCCGAGCGCCGGATTGTATGCCGCTTCCGCTTCCATGGATTCATCGATGCGATCTCTTGCAAAGAGAGGCTCGCCGGCATAATAGAATCGGCCCGTCCATTCCGTCCCGATGCGGCTCTGTAACTGACCGAGCAGACTCAGAAGATCGCGAACGCGCAGCTCGGGATCTTCGCCTCCGAAGAGCACAAGGTCGCCTGTTTTCAGATCGCCGTTGTAGCCAAGCGTCGTCTTGAAGCGGTAATCGGTGCCGAGGTCGCGCAGGGCGAGGCCGAGCGTCAGCACCTTCGTCGTCGAAGCAGGAATCAGCGGCAGTCTTCGGTTAAACTCCTCGACGACCGTTCCCGTTGCAGGATCAAAGAGCACATAGCCGATCGTCTCAGGAGCAACGGACGCAGGGGCCGCTACCGGTCGCAGTGCAGCCTCGCTGAGTTGCTTTTCGAAGGCGGCGCTGCTTTTTCCGCATGCGGCAAAGAAAGAAATCGATGAGAGCAGAATGACGAATATGGAGTTTCGTGAACGGCGCATAGTTCCAGCAAATGCCGCCGGCAGTCCGGCGGCAAGCGAAGTCTTTCTCTGGAATAGCGAGCATTCGCCTGAAATGACGACAGGACGCCAGCCTGCCCGGCGCCTCAGGCGTTGCGCTCACGCGATAGCTGAAGCGACGAGATCAGATTGGTGCGCAGCTCGGCGACCGAATCGATGACCATGTCGAGCACTCCCGTTCCGAGAGCGTCGTTTTCTGCGCGGGCCTTTGTGTTGAAGTCGTCGACAAAGGTTTTGCGCAGCTGTTCGGCCTCGGCATCCTTCCCCGCTGCGCGCAGCTCGGCGTATTTTTTTCCCTGAAAAAGATCAAAGGCCGAGCTGCCACCCATGACGGCGAGGATAGAGCTTTTAAGCGCAAAAGAGACCGTTCCCGGGCGCAGATATTTGCTGAAGGCATGGATCTGACGCCCGCCATAGTTCTGTTGCAACACGACCGATACGATCGGAACAGTGGAAAGAACGTTCACATCAAGCGAACGTCCGCCGATCTGCTGAATGCGCAGGCGCTCCTGCCGCGTTCCCGGCACAAAGCCCGGTGCGTTTGAAAGCATGACGATGGGGATGCCGTTGCGCTCCGCAAGCTCGGTAAACATGCGGAATTTTTCGGTGCCCGGAGCGTCGGGAGCCCCTCCCATGATGGCAGGTTGATCGGCCAGGATGGCCACCGATTCTCCGTTTAAAGTGGCGAAGCCTGTGACAAGGCAGGGGCCCTTCTTCGAGTCGTTCATCTCAGCCCACCACTCGACGAAGCTATTCGCATCAAATGCCGGAGCGATCACCGAGCTTACGATATCGAAAGGCTGTGTCGACTCTGCGGGCAGTGCCGGAACGGAATCCGCCTTCTGGACCTGTGGCGAGCCAATCGGACGAAGCAGCTGCATGATGCGAACGGAAAGATCAAAGGCCTCATCGAGGCTGTTCACTACATGCGTGGCGCTGTTTCGGATAACGTCTTCGTCGCGTTCTTCGTGCTCTCTATCACGTACGAAGATCAGAGCGTCGCAAAACGAATGCAGCATGATCTTGCGTAATCCGCCGACCGTGGTGGCGATATGAATGCGCAATCCTGCCTTCGTCGACATGAGCTTGAGCACGTCCTGTCGGGCGCGCAGCGTGGCGGCGTCGGTGCGCGGCGTTTCGCTGAACCATTCATCACCGAGAACGACGATCTGATCGGCCGCCAGTTTGCGGGCTTCGATCAGAAGCTCGGCCGTTCGAACCATTGACTGAAACGAGCGCAGACCCATGTTGCTGCGCGGTCCCATCACAAGAACAGGTCGGCCAGCCATGCGACCGAAACCGCCTGTCAGCGCGCCGCCTCCGTAATATTCGTCTTTGAACTGAACGAAGACGCCGTTGTCCATGTTCGCTTTGATGATGTCGGGGGTTAACACGTCGTCGGCGTCGCGGCCGATCTTATTTTTCGAGACAGGAATGCGACGGATTGCCGGCAGGCTTTTCACGCCGGTGAAAAGCTCCTGAAGCTCATGAATTACCGTGAGCAGATGCAGGTTGCTGCGCGCCACCCGGTCGACTGTGCCGGTGACCCTGTTCATGATGCGCGCTCCGCCGATCTCATAGTTAGTCAGATCTTCACCCGTGACCGACTTGATGACGGCCGAGCCTGTAAGCACGCGATACGACTGTTCGTCGTCGACCATCACCTGAATGGCGGCCTGACTGGAACCGTAAACGTCGAGGCCGGTGGATGATCCGACACCGACGGCGACGGCAAAGGCCTGCGAGGCAGGCGGATTCTTTATGCCGTCAACGCCTTCCTGTACGCTGATCTCATCGACGACCTGTTTCATTACCGGATCATCATGGCGTTCAATCTCGCGGTAGATTTCGGACGGTGTGAGATTGGCGCCCATAAGCGCATTCATAAAGAAGCCTTCACCGGCTCTGTTCAGCGACACCATGCCTTGCTTGATATTCGCGCCGGCGCCGTCATTCCAGACGTAAAGCGGGCATCCTTTCGCCACAGAAAGCCAGCAGGCGGCCACATACTTTCTTCCTTCGAGGTCGCCGGTGGCACCGCCGGCGATGCGCGAATCCTTGAAATAGAAAACGGCGTCTTCGCCGCGGATCTTACCCGCATAGATGCGGCTACCGACGGCGACACGAGAATCGGCCGGCCCATCAATGGACGGGAGCAATATCTCTTTCGCCGTATCGGGATCAAAGCATTCGTCGATCCAGAGTTCCGCCGGCCATTTGCCGAGTTTGAAAAGATGCTCGGTTTTCGCATCAAGCTGCGTCGTGCAGTAGGGGTTTCTCGGATCGTTATCCGCAAGCAGATTGAGGATGATGCGTCCCTGCTTCGGAGTGGCGAAGATCCGCTTGCGCACCGTACGGCCGGTGTGCGGAGACTTCGCCCGTATGCTCATGATGTTGTTATCGATGCCCGGATCATTGAAGAAGGGGATGAGTCGCATGACGATATTCATCATCACCTGATAGCTGTAAACGTCCGGAGCCGTAGACGAGAGATCAAGCGGAACAGACTCATCGGCAATGACCATGTCGACGATATTTCCGCGCAGATAACGAATGGACTGGTAGGCGTGCAGGACGCGGACGGCGTCGATGTCGGTTCTCTCGACGGATTCGCTGCCGATGATGCGGTTGTCTTTATCGCGCATGGCGACGACTTCGTCGACCAGACCGAAGGCAAAATAACGCTGCTCTTCTTCGTTGCCGGCGAGGTAAATGAGGATCTTATCTTTCGGCGAGTAGAGGCGCTTCAGCGTGGTTTTGCTTTTAAGGGCGTCGATCTTACTGACAAGCTCCTCTCGCAGGATGCCTTTCACCGAAGAGGGAATGAGATCGTCTGACGGCTTTGCAAGAGACGCTTCCATATTGGCCCGTAGCGTCTGATGATCGATATGCGAGAACGAGAGCGGATCGTTCTTCATCTTGCGAAGATCGGGCAGATACTTGCGCGAAACCCAGTAGGTCATCTCCATGTTCCACGAACGGACGCCCAGCTTGTTCAATGTCTCAGTGGCAAGTGCGGCCAGGGAGTGTTCTTGTTCGGCCTCTTCCTGAACGACAAGCTTACGAAGCAGGTTCTTGAGCCGGCTGCTCGGACGCCGGAACTGCGCCGCATGTTTCAGCACCTGCTTCATGATGTCGGGGACGTCGCGCGTCGAGTGAAAGGAGCGCAAAATGTAAAGAAATGCCGTTCCGGTCAGCCCTCGTTCGTATTCGGCCGTTGAACGATAATCGCCAACGCCGTACGATAGAAAGATACTCTGAATCGTGTAGCGAAAAGGCGTCGGGAGTTGATAGGCGACGTCGCCCCAGCGGGCGAACATGCGATAGGTTTCTCTGAAGTAGGATACGTTTCCACCTGCAAGCGGCGAGAAGAGCCTTTTGCTTTCAGTAAAAACGCTCAGCAGATCGGCAAAAAGGGATTCGGGAACCATACGACTCAGGTCGTAGTTCTCGGGTAACTCTTTCAGAATAGCGACTATGGAGTTAATGAGATCAAGCGATTCTCGGTTATAACCGAGGTAGAGCAGTCTGCACAGATCAAGCACGACGGGAAGATATTCGTCGGGATTCTTAAGCGCTTCTTCCATGAAGCGATCTGAAAAGATATGACGATAACATTCGCTGAGCCCGGTCGGAAGAGGGGCTTCGGGAAATCCGTTGGATACAGGCTCTGAGGTGTTTTCGGTCGCCTCTTCGCCCGATTCGATGACGAAGAGGACTTCACCCTCGGTGATCGGTCGTCCGATGACGCGGCCATCGCCGGTGCGACCGAGCTCGAGTCGCGATAGGTCCCCGTCTTCGATCAGATAAGAAAGCGTTCCATCCGCCTGCGCGCTGATCGTCGTTTCCATCTTCATGGCCGACAGCACGATGATGGGATCGCCTTTCTTCACGGGCGTTCCGCGTCCCACCGGTTTGCCGCCTGGCTGATGGATCTTGACGAACGTTCCTTGAATGGGAGAGCGTACCATCCCCGCCGGATCACGTCCGGCGCTTGCGCCGCGAGCCGAGACCTTCACCTTCATGAAGTGGATGCGCCCTCGTGCATCGGGAAAGCGAATGATCTGAACGGAGGGACGTCTGTCGACGCGTACCGGGCAGGAGCGATATTCGAAGCGGAATGTATAGTCGTTCTCGCCGGAAAGGGCGGGTAGCAGTTCGATCTCGCCCTGAAAGACGCGATTCAGATAGGCATAAAACGTATTCAGGCCCGTCTGTAGAAACCGCGCTTCGTAGCTTGCGCCCTGGATCTCGACTTCGTAGCTTTCGGGCAGCGTAATGAGATCCATGCGATGCAGAACGGCCTCAAGATCTTTGCTGAAGAAGAGTTCGTCTCGCTTCTCGCGAAAGAGTTTGATGTTCTCGGCAAGTGCTGCAAGAATAGCGGCCTGGCGGATCAGTTCGCCTTCCTGTACGGGCTGCGAGAGATCGGGGTGCTCTTCAAGCAGGCGGTTCGTATAATCTCCCTGTTTGAAGTGCTCGGAACGCAGGATGCGCAACAGCTGATACTGATTCGTAGTGATTCCGCGTACATAGAGCTCGTTCAAAGCTCGCTCCATCCGCAGTAAGGCTTCGTCGCGCGTCTCGGCCGTGGCGATGAGCTTGCCGATCATCGGATCGTAGTCAGGAAGGATGCGGTCTCCTCTTCGAAACCCGAAGTCGCAGCGGATGCCGTTAAACGTCGGCAGGTCGAGCTCTTCGATCTTTCCTGGAGACGGCGTGTAATTGTTCTCAGGATCTTCGGCATAGATACGGCATTCAATGGTGTGATCTTTATGAATGAAACGCTTCTCAAGAACTCGCGTAAAGGGAATCTCGGATTCACGGCCGTCGAAAAGAAGAATCTGCCAGCGAGCCAGGTCGATGCCTAACGATTGATCCGTCACCGGATGCTCGACCTGAAGGCGGGTGTTCATCTCAAGAAAGCCCATAGCGTCGGAGTCGGGATCATAGAGAAACTCTACAGTTCCCGCACCGCCGCTTTTTTCGTAGCCTGAGATGCGCCCCATGTTCTCGGCCGCGGCAAGCAGAGCGAGTCGGGTATGGTTGGAAAGAAAATGATCGCCGCTCTCTTCGACGATTTTCTGGTTACGCCGCTGAACGGCGCATTTGCGAATGCCAACCGCCGTTCCGTTGAAGATCTGAACCTCGATATGAACGGGCTTAACGATGAATTTTTCCAGATAATAGGTGTCGTCCTGATACAGCATCTTGCCGATGCGCTGACAGGATTCGATGGCGCCGGCCAGTTCGGCCTCGGTGAAAACGGCCTGCATGCCTTTTCCGCCGCCGCCTGCATTGAGTTTTACGATAACAGGATAACCGATGCGGGCCGCTTCTTTCTTCGCCTGATCTACGTCAGAGATGTTTTCGGTCCCTTCGAAAAGCGGAACGCCATATTCTTTAGCAAGCTTTCGCGCGTCGAGTTTGTTCCCGACCCGTCGCATGATGCTTGCGTCGGGGCCCATAAAGGCGATCGGCGTTTCGCTCAAGCCCTGTTCAGAGGCAAGGTGAATGGCTTCGACGAAGTCGGGGTTTTCTGAAAGAAAGCCGTAACCCGGATAGATGGCATTCGCGCCCGTCAGGATGGCGGCTCCGATAATGGACGGTATGTGCGTATAGTTCAGTGAACCGCCGATCATAACGACCTCATCGGCCATTTCGTACCATGTCTGGCCTTTATCGGGATCGGTTACTACGGCGACGGAACGAATGCCTTCTTCCTTAAGGGAAAGGAAGAAGCGCTTTGCGATTTCGCCGCGGTTGGCAATGAGCACTTTCTGAAGTTTTCCAGATCTGCGAGCGGGATCGACTCGCTTGATTCCAGGATTCCACCGCTCCAGGGTTTGAATCTGCTCGCGAATCGACGCAATCATATCGACCTGTGTATCGTTCATGGGTTACCTGCTGGTTTCAGAGAAGAATAGGGAGCGCTGCTCCGCGGGTGTATCATTTATGAAACAATTCATATTTTTTAGTATCATGCGGTGTAAAGTAAAAAATAAGGAAGCTTCGGTTTGCTTATTGAACCGAATTCAATATCCTTGACAGTTATAAGGAAATTTATAAAATTTCTAAAATGAAATTCGGGTTGACCGATACCCCTCCTCTGTACGGCTGATCTTCCATGCTTCCCGCTCTTCTGGAAGGCGCCCGATCCGGCGAGAATCGCTTCTATGTTCAATTTGGAGGACAGGGTAATTCCTTCCTCAAAGAGATGCAGATTCTCTACGAAAGGCCTGAACTTGCTGCGTTCTTCGACGTTTGCTTTGAAGCGATCGAACATTGTTTGAATCGGCCCGATGTTCGCGAAGAGTTTGATCGATTTTATCCGCGGGGCTTTCCACTCAAGCAATGGCTTGAAAAAACGGTGCGTCCTCACGATGACGATCTCTACCTCTGCACGATTACCTTCGCGGGGAACCAGATTACTCAACTCGGGTCGTATGTCGCGGCGGTCCTTGGCGGTTACACTCCGGCGGCATTTTATCCGCATGTGTCGTCGGGAACGGGACATAGCGGCGGCCTTCAGGCCGCGGTGTTCTCGGCCCTCGGCCTTGAAGGCAAGGATATGCTTGAAGCGGTGTATCGCTTCATCGTCTGGTATACGATTGCCGGTTTTCATTCGCAACGCGCCTATGGATTCCCTGCCGTTCCCGCCGACGTAATGGAAAGCATCGTCGTCGTTGAAAGAGAAGCCCCTCGCCCTATGTCTGTTGTGACAGGGCCGACGACGCAAGAGTTGCAAGAATATGTCGACCTCTTTAATGCCTCGGGCCCTTACGAGGCATTCCCGGTTCGCATTTCTCTGATCAATACCGATCGTATCAACGTTCTTACCGGGCATGCCGCCGATCTGGCTCGCTTCAGGCTGCATTATCTATCCCTTTTCGAGGAACGGAAATACAGCTGGAATTTCGTGAATGTGTCGATTCCATTTCATCGACCCGACACGATGGGCCCAGCCATTCATGATTTCTTTGCCGACGAGGCCTGTCGTAGCTTCCCCTACAGCGGCAGCGACCTGAAATTTCCCGTCCATTCGTTCTATGACGGCAAAGACCTTCGTGAGATGGATCGGCTTGGCGAGTTTCTTGCCGACGTGATGATGTCGATGCCTCTTTACTGGGATCGTTCTCTGCGCGGACTGCTTGAAGATCCGACGATCACGCATGTTCTGGACTTCGGTCCCGGAAAGGTGACGACCATCCTGACGCGCACGATTCTCGAAGAACGTGGTCGTAGCGCCGAACTGCTCTCAGCCGTCGGACGAGCCGGATTACGTAAGATTCTCGAATGAGCCATCGATAGTCGACGCGTTATCTACAGTAGATCTCCACTGTCCGTGTCGTGTAGAAGGGCCCGATGAAGAAGTGAATCGCGTTATCCGTGAAATTTGTGACGATTCTGACCTCGGGCTTTTGCTGACGACACACGATAGGCTCCGGTTCTTTAGCAAGACCGATGATGCCCATAGCCGTGCTTCCCTGACGCTCCTTTCGCATCGGTTCGGGCGGAGCATCGGATATGCTAACCGGCGATTTCTCTTCGCCGATAACGATGACGACCGAATGACAGGAGGCCGTGCTGAGAATGACTGTTAGGGAAAAGACCACAATGGTGAGTCGATGTAGCCAGCCGTTGGCGCCCGATGTTTTCGTTATTGTGGTGCACATTCGATTTCTACCGTTTGAGGGGAGTAAATAGTGAACGTTCGCTGTTCGAGAAATCCGTCCATCATGCCTGTATAACGATGAATGGAGCGCGGACCGCCCGGACAGTACTGCCGGACGTCGAGAACGACATTGCGCGGATAATATCCGAAGAGATAATAGTTCTGTTTGATGATATGGCGCTCCCCGGGCGTATTCTGAAGCTCCGTCTGTCGTTTTCTGGCGCGGGCGCAATCCATGGATTCCGGATAATTCACACAAACTGTCGGCGGGAGTTCGCCGTACCGCACATAGGCATGGCGGCAACCTTCTGTGAATAATAATGCCGCGGCTATAATCATTAATGATCGAAGCTGAACGTTCATGGCGCCTCCACCTCAGCATAGCCGGGGCCCTGTAAGGCCACAAAGAGTCTGTAAGTGATCGGCCTGTCGTCATCGCTGTTCAGGGTTATCCGGTAGGTTCCTATAAGGGTCTGGCCGGCCGCTGCATGGCATCGAATGATCAGACCGTCGCTCTGGCAGGGGATTGCCGGCGAAAACAGAAGCCCCTCCCGGACGAAGCTTGCACTTATACCTGTCCGCTGAGCTACGATCTCTGCGGAGAGCGTGACGTCGATGGCTCGTTTTAGCGAGAAGCGATAGATCTGCGTTCCGACCAGATCGCCGTCGCTGCCGGCCTGAATGGCGGTTCCCTGCATGCGCGGCACGACTTCAAATCTAAGCGGCCGGACGTCGACGCTACAGGCCGCCAGTAGTGTCACGGTTAACAGCGGGATGTTTAACAGTCGTATCGCTTTCATCAGTTCTGCTGCCTGTAGACTCGCACGGGAACGCCGTTACGACCGGCGCTCACGTAAAGGAAATCCACGCCGCTCACCGATACGGACACGGCCGAAAAAAACTGGCGGATGTTCGTCGGATCGCCGAATCCGTCGCCGCCGATCTGTGTCCAGACGGCCGACGAGGAACCGGGATTCGCTTCGGATGTACGCCAGACCTCAAGGCCGTTTGTATTATCAAAGGCCACATACAGATAGGGGCCGCTTTTTATCACCATCGTGATGCTTCGGTTATTCGCATCGCCGAAGTCTGTAATACCTGTTCCGTTATCGCCGACGACCGACCAATCCCCCGCGTCGCATACGTCGGCTCCGCCTGTTGTTTCCGGTACGCATTTCCAGAGCTGGGCCCGCCGATTGGTATCCGTGCCGTCCGTGCATCCCGCTACTGCGGTAAAGCTTCCTGGAATACCGGTAGCTGTGGATTGTGCGGTCTGGCATACCGTTCGCGTCACGTAGAGGTTGCCGTTATACTCGGCAAACATCGCAAAGGCTCGATCGGCGGGAATAAGATCCGAGATGCCTTTGAGTTCAAGGGACCACCAGGCGTTTGAGTTGTACCAGCGCGAATGCGATCGCGGCCCGATCTCCGTCCAGTCCGAACAATAGGGGGAGCTTCCCGTGCACACATTGATCGGTTCGGAAACCGTAGATCGCATGATGGAGCCGTTACGGTCGACCTTGTTCAGGCCTCCGTTAGCCGCATATATGTAGCCGCGAAATACGTACAGCGAATCGACGCCGACATAATAACCCCAGTTGCATGTTCCTGATACACAGCCAGCGTTTTGCGTATCGCCTCCGAAATACGGCAGGTAGTTGATAAAGAATCTCTCTCCCCTCGAACCGATCTCAGCGTCGCAATTCTGGCCGGCTGTACAGTATCCTGTACCGTTGTCGGCTGAATTGAAGGTTACGTAGCCGAAGTCGGGAGCGTTGGCGTTGTAATTCTCTTTGGCAAAGCCGGCGTAGAGTCGGTCGTTATGCACAACCATCGCCTGCGTACCGGCCGTAACCGTTCCCGTGATAGTTCCGAGGTCGATGTATCGAAAGTCGAGCCCCGTATCGGTGTCGGCAGTGTAATATACGTAATCGAAGTTCTGTCCGGAACGAGCGCCTGCGAGAAAGAGATACGGTATTCCGTTGAGAATTCCGGTAGAGAAGACACCCCGTCCGTCTTCGTTATCGGGACCGCATCCGGTTGACAGATCGCCGGAGTTGGTCGAGCATCCCGAGTGACCGAGCGTCACATAGGGGGGGACGGCGATGCCCCCGTCGCGCGTCGACGCGCTGTTCCCGGACTGTCCTCCCGTCGTATCTTTTGTGAAAGAGAACGATACGGGATCGGGCGAACTGCCGTTATAGGCGAAGCGGGTCGCCGCGTTCCCCAGGCTGTTCGGGCCGATATAGATCTGCCCGTTATAGTCGGTTAAATAACCGAAAGAAGAACCGTCACTGAACGGATTCGTCGAGATCGCACCGTCGGCGAAATTCATGGGCGAGTTGCCGCAGCCGAGAAAGCTGACGCGATCGCGGGGCGAGGTCTGCACGTTTTCTGTGTTTCCGGAGTCTCGAATAGATCCCCAGGCATTGTCGAAGCCGTCGCCGTTCACTGCGTTCGCCACAACGATGCCGAACTGCGCCCCCGATTGATTGAGCGAATGCGTGAGGCAGACCTTGCTGGCATCGGCCGAAGCTCCGCCGCAGACGACGCCATCAAGAATCTTCGCGCTTGTGATGTTGCCAAGCGACGTACCGCCAGTCGTCAGGTAACGAGACCCACATTCGGTAGCTGTCGTGCATTCTGCCGATCCGGCTACGTTGTTGCCTGTTCTCACCGGCTTAGAAAAGGTCACGATAAATGATGTCGTGCTCGCACATATGGCGGAGCTTACTTTAAGCTGCTCCTGACCGACAAAGTCGGCATAGTTCGGGCATCCAAGAGCATTGGGCGTCGGAGCGCCGACGTCATGAATTCCGTCGCGATCGACGAGTACGGTATACGATGTTCCGCTTGTCTGGGAGCTGCCCAGCGTCAGCGTATAGACGGCGCCCGAGCCGCTGACGGACGAAACCGATAGCGTGGTCGGAGCGGTCGCAAAATTTCCGTTATCCGAACAGCTGCCTGATACGGCAGAGGCGAGGGATACTTTATAGTTTGAGGCCGTCGTCGCCTCCGTTTCGTTCACGGGCTCAGAGAAGGTTATCCTGACTGTGGTGGGCGAGAGGGACGCCGCTCCTATTACCGTCGGGGCCGTCGTGTCAGAGGCAAGGATGGTTAGCGTGGTCGAGCCGCTTATGCCTGTACCTGCATGCGTGGCCGTTATCGTCGTAGAGCCGGCGGCAACTCCGGTCGCCCGACCTTCCGTACCGCCCGCGTTTGAAACGGTGGCAACAGCCGTTGCCGACGATGTCCATGTTACCTGTGTTGTGATCGACTGCGTCGAGGCATCGCTGTAGGTTCCTACCGCCGTGAAATTCTGCGTCTGTCCTGAATAGATCGACGGCTCGGTCGGCGAAACGGCGATCGAAACGAGAACCGCAGCCGTTACGGTTAAATCGGTCGAACCGGTGACCCCGCCAAGCGTCGCCGAGATGGAAACGGAACCTGTCGTTACCGCCACAACCATTCCCTGAGATCCGCCTGCATTGGAAACGGTCGCTCTGGCGTTAGACGCGCTCCAGGTTACCTGATCGGTCAGATCGAGCGTCGTCGCATCGGAGTAGACTCCCGTTGCCGTATACTGTTGTTGAAGGCCCTTTGCAAGACTTGCATCGTCAGGCGTTACCTGAATCGAATCAAGCACGGCAGCCGTGATCGTAACCTGCGTCGCATCGGACGTGATCGAGTTGTATGTCGCCGTTATATCGACGGTATCTTCATCAAGGGCCGTCAGACGTCCGCGGCTGCCTGCGGCATTGCTGATCGCAGCGCTGTCCGTATCAGAGCTGACCCATGTTACCGTCTCGGTCAGATCGGACGTCGACCCGTCCGTATAATTACCTGTTGCCGTAAAACTCTGGGTGCGGCCTTTTGCAATGCTGAGCGTCGGATTAGGCGCAATCGTAATGGACTGCAGTGCTTTCGCACCGACGGTCAGGGTCGTGGTCGGCGCGTTCACTGCGCCAAGCTGTGCGCCGACTTGCGTCGTTCCCTGCGATAGCGTCGTCGCCACGCCTTCCTGTCCGGCTGCATTGCTGATCGTCGCCACAGAGGTGTTGCTGGAATTCCATGTTACAGACGTCGTGAGATCCTGCGTCGTGTCATCGGTGTACGTTCCCGTCGCGGTGAAGGCCTGCGTCAACCCGAGAGCAACGGAGGGATTGGTCGGATCAATCTGTAAAGAAACAAGGGTCGCCGCCGTGACGGTTAACGTAGCGGTACCGTTTACTGCGCCAAGCGTCGCCGTAATCGTGGCATTTCCTGTCGAACCGGTTTTGGGCGAGATCAGGGCTATGGTCGTTCCTGTTAACGTTCCGATCTGTACGCGAGAAGGCACCGAAGACGTCCAGGAAACCTGATCGCCGATATCCTGCGTGGATCCGTCGGTATAAACGCCCGTTGCCGTCGCCGTCGTCGACGTTCCTTTTGCAATCGAGGAATCGTCGAGATGAACCTGAATCGAACTCAAAACGGCGGGCGTTACGGTGAACGTTACCGAAGCGTCGATGCCGCCGATTTCAGCGGTAATCGTCGTCGACCCGGTGGCGACGGCCGTCGCCCTTCCTTCGAATCCTGCGCCGTTATCAACGGTGACGATGCCTGTGTCTTCGCTCGACCATCTTACCTGGTCAGTGATATTCGATGTCGTTCCATCGGAAAATAGCCCCGTAGCCGTTAACTGAAGCGTCGTTCCCTTTGCAGCGGACGGGGAGGCGGGCGTAATACTGATGGATTCGAGAACGGCCTCGGTTACGGTCAGGCCTGTCGAAGCCGACACAGCACCCAGCGTCGCCGTCAGCGTCGCCGATCCCTCTGCATGTGTGGAGAGGAATCCCTCCTGTCCGGATGTAGCGCTGAAGGTCGCTACGTTGGTGTCTGCCGATGACCATGTTACCTGATTGGTGATCGTCTGCGTCGATCCGTCGCTGTAGGTCCCTGTTGCCGTATACTGCTGCTTTTTGCCTAACGGCAAGGACGTATTCGCCGGCGATATTTCGATAGAGCTGAGCGCGGCGGCGCTGACGGTCAGGCTAACCCCGGCGGCCTGAATCCCGTTATGGCTTGCGCGGATGGTCGTCGTTCCCGTATTCCGCCCCGTCACGACGCCTGTCGATGAGATCGTTGCAATATGGCTGCTTGCGGTGCTCCAGACTGTATTTGGATCAGATGTAAGGTCCTGTGTCGATCCGTCGGCAAAATTACCCGTAGCCGTACAGGCACGCGTCACACCGACGGGAAGGGCGTTTTCCTGGTTCACGCAGGAGATATTCAGCGAAGTAAGGGGAGCCGGGCTTACCGTGAGCACAATCTGACCCGTTTTACCCGAGTAGGTTATGGTGATGGTGGCAGAGCCGGTATTGACCGCGGTGGCGGTGCCGTCGGGCAATACGCTCACGATGCTCGAATCTGACGATGACCAGAGAGCATCGGCCGTAATATCGGAATGTGTGCCGTTTGAAAAGAGCGCCGTTGCGCGAAGGGCCTGTGTCGTCGTTTTCGCGAAAGTCGGTGAAGGCGCCGTTATCTCAATCGAAGAAAGGACGCTCTCGCCGCCGCCTCCCCCTGGCATGAAAAACAGAGATCCGCCTCCACCCGTGCCGGCTGCAAGGCCAGCCGCCGCGGTAAACGCAGGCCAGGCGGCACAGGAGCCGAAAAGCAGAGCAGAGAAAAACAGTAAGGCCGCTCTCAAAAAGAACCTATTTGTAACCTGCTTCATGCCCTGCACCTGCTTGCGATCATCTCTATCGATGATCTGCTTTTTTTTTCTTTCGCAACCTCTCTCCACTGAATCTGGCCTGAGGGATCCGTCGTTTTTATCAATCCGACGTAAATGAGACGCCAGACTCTTGTTTGTTTATTCAATGATTCGGTTTTTTTTCGTGTTTCGTCAATGTCGCAGGTTATAAAAGGTTTGGTCGCTGGGACTTTTTCATAGAGCAGTTCCGTGCCCGTAAAACTTTCCACATCCCTTTTGCTTCAGATGAAAGTGGAGGGTTTGACTGCCTGGAATCTTAGCGTGGACTGTCTCATGCTCATTGATCCCGTCGATCGCCTGCTTGATGTCCTTCCCCGCGAGATGCGCGTCGGACTACTTGCCAATCAGGTATCCTTTTCTTTTGCCAGAAATCGTTATTCATTTGAGGTGATCCCCGGATTGGAGAGAGTCTTTCTTCCAGAGCATGGTCTTTTTGCCGAGCTACAGGATCAGATACCCATCGATTCCGTTTCGCCCTATCGAGTTCTTCGCGACGTGCAGTGGGTTTCGCTGTACGGGGAGCGTGAAAGTTCGCTTCTTCCTGATGCGTCCCTGTTAATGGATCTTGATATGATTGTCGTAGATGTTCAGGATGTCGGTGCGCGGTATTATACATTCTTAACGAGCGTTTTTTATACGATGCAGGTCGCTCTCACGCTTGAGAATCCTCCTGCCTTCTGTATCATTGATCGTCCGAATCCGGCGGGCAGGGCGGTGGAAGGAACGCCTCTCCAGAGTCGCTATGCTTCTTTTGTGGGAGTGCCGGGCGTTCTGCATCGACACGGGCTGACGGCGGCAGAGCTTCTTCTATATTACAGCGACCGGCATCCCGATCTGAAAAACGGACACCGTCTGAAATTTGCCGTCATACCGTATGATCACAGTATTCCGATCCGAGATGAAACCGGATGGTTAACGCAAGAAACAAAGACGCACACGGCTATGCAACCGCCGTGGACGATTCCTCCGTCGCCGAATATGCCTTCGCCCATCACGCCGTTCGTCTATGCAGGGCAATGTCTGCTTGAAGGAACGAATCTGAGCGAGGGACGCGGAACGACGCGGCCCTTCGAGATCTTCGGCGCTCCGTATATCGACGAGAACTGGATGATGTCTCTTGCACAGAGAGATGAGATTCGCCAGGCCGATCTGTCGTTACGCCCGCTGCGCTTTATTCCCACGTTTCACAAATTCGCAGGCTCGGTCTGCAACGGATGGCAGCTACTTCCTCTCGGCCGCCGCTTTCATTCTCTGCTTTTCAGCCTCGACCTGCTGCGTTTAATAAAAGAACGGTTTGCGGATTTTGCCTGGCGAACCGAGACCTACGAATACAGAGATGACCTGCTTGCCATCGAGATGCTTGCCGGCGACGACCGGTTGCTTGAGTATCTGAACGGCCGGGGCGGGCGTGCCGAACTGCAACAGTATCTGGAAGCCGAAGAGCGACGCTGGGTGGAGCAGGCGCAGCCCTACGTTCTTTATGCAGATGCCCTGACGCCGACGGCGGGGCAGGGTTCCGCACGGAGTTGAAGAAAGTTGAGGCGTCCTGGGACAGAAAGTGGACGGTGTAAAAGAGCAGAAGAAGGCCTTCCGAAAAGAGTTGAAAACTCTCGGGCAATTGGATTTGTTTAATTGAGGAGCGAGGTGAGGAGCATGGCGAAGATGACATTGGAAGAGATCCAGGCAGCGACAAAGGATCTGAGTGATGAGGAACAGGAACTCCTTTATCTGGCTCTTGCGATGAAGATGGAAGAAGTAAACCCTGCAATCTTAAAGATGCATCATTCTCTCCTGGAGAAACGATGGACTGATTTCACATCGGGCAATGTTAAGGCCGTATCTCTGGACAGGGCTCTGCAAGAGATTGACGATATTCAGGATGCGTGACGTCACTGTCGACCCTGCGGCAATACAGGACATTGCCGAGGCTTCCGGTTATTACAACCGGGAGAGGGAGGGACTGGGTAAGATATTTCGAGAATACGTTAAAACTGCCATTAAGCAGATAGCGAAACAGCCCGACCTTTACGTATATATCGCAAAACCCTACCGAGGGTATTTCCTGGACAAATTTCCTTTTACGGTGTATTATCGCGAAACGGAAGATGGTATCCACATTCTGGCGGTATTACACCAGCGCCGCCATCCCGATTACTGGAAAGACCGCTTGAGGGATGCTCCTGAATAACCCTCCGGCATAAAGAACTCCCTCTTACTGAACCGTAACAGTGCAAAGCCTGCAGCCCGAAAACGCTTGCGTCGGTTCGGCCGGCCTGCTCTCCTGATCCTATCTCTGTGATGCCTCATTCTCTGAAAAAGCGCCTTAACGGAAAACCATCCGACACCGGAAACGGGGCCCGACGAATCATCCCCTGGCTCGTACTATCGACTGCAATTGCGATATTTCAATTTTACCTGGTTATGGCTTTTGTGATTCTGTGGTTCTATTTCTTCATAGGGGATTTAGGTCACAGTTATATCTTGATGTCTGCAGATTTCAGGGGTGTAATATTTCCGACCCCTTTTCACCCAAGAGTCATGTATGGGTCATTTTCTCTGCTGTTGTTCGTCATGCTGTTGGTCTTTCGCTTCCTCCGAAAGGGGATCTTTGTAGCGACTTTTGTCACCATCGGTGTGCATACATTGTTTCTGCCCTTTGCCTATGTCGTGGATTTCCCCAAAGGAACAGTCATGGATTCAGGTTTAAATTCACTTCCGATCATATTATCGAATGTACTGGTTCTCTTTTTCGTTTTGCTAATCGGAAGGCTCGCCCGTAAGCGATATCCGACCTTGCTGTCCTGTTCAGAAATGGGACTCATGCCGCCCTTTCCCCGGTAGGGTGCCGTCGGTGAAGGCGCAAATCCCCGGCTGAGTGCAAATCTCACGCCAGATCTGCCGACCTCTTGAGCGCCTCACATGCCTGCACGGCGCCGAGAAACGGTTTGACGGGCGGAGGCGCCCGCCAAGAGTCAGACAGGATGGATGATTCTCAGACAGACGGAGCCGACCATTCGCTGCTGCATCTCTATGCAAGCATCGGCAAGCTGATCACGTCGTCTCTCGATTTCAGGCAGATCGTCGAAGGCGTGATGAAGGAGATTCAGACCTTCTTTAATCCGACGCACTGGAGCCTGATGCGGGTCGATGCGAACTCCGACGAGCTCTTCTTTGTCGTCGCCGAGGGCATAGACCTGAAGCGCATCGAGAACATCCGCCTGAAAACAGGGGAGGGCATTGCCGGATACGTCGCCCAGACGGGGGAGCCCGTTTTCGTTCCCGACGCCCGCTCAGATGATCGATTCTCGCGCAAGGTGGACGAGCAGACCGGATTCGAGACGCGATCGGTCATGGCTGTTCCGCTTCGTTTTCGAGAAAGGGTGTATGGCGTCATCGAGCTGATCAACCGCTACGACGGCGGCGGCTACACGCATCAGGATTTTATCGTTATACAGACCATCGCCGATTTTGCCGCCATCGCCTTCGCAAACGCCATGCTTTACGAAGAGACGAGAGATCTCGCCCATCGTGATCCGCTGACGGGCGTTTTCAATCGTCGCCGGCTTGAGTCTCTTCGCGCAGAGTGGACAGGCAGACGCAGTGAGGATCGCGGCTGCGCCCTTGCCGTCATCGATCTGGATAACTTCAAGGCAATCAACGACGGCGCCGGGCATCAGGCCGGAGATCGGGCGCTCTGCTATATCGCGCATTATCTGCAGCTGCTGATACGCGGAACGGACCGCATCTTTCGCATCGGAGGAGATGAGTTCCTTGTACTGATTCAGAATTCGTCTCCCGATAAGCTGCCTGAAATCCTCGGACGCCTCGAAGCCTCGTTAAACAGATTGCAGGAGCGTTGTGGCGAGCATGATCCGGCCTTTGCATTTTCGTACGGCCTGTCTACAGGCAGACTGGATGATCTGGATTCCGTAATGCATCAGGCCGATCTCGACATGTATTCCCGCAAGAAAAATGGTGGAGTACATCCCCGCTTGCAGGAGTCTGCCGATTCATGAGTGCCCGCTATATTTTCATTACCGGAGGAGTTTGCTCGTCCCTTGGAAAAGGTGTGACCGTCGCTGCTCTTGGAACTCTGCTCGAAAGCCGTGGATACCGCGTTACGATGCAGAAGATGGATCCCTACATCAATATCGACCCCGGAACGATGAGTCCGTTTCAGCATGGCGAGGTCTATGTTACCGACGACGGGGCCGAAACCGATCTCGATCTCGGCTACTACGAACGCTTTACAAGAAATACGAAATTCACCCGGGCAAACTCTGTCAGCACGGGGCAGATCTATAACGCCGTCATACAGCGGGAAAGACGCGGCGATTATCTGGGCCGCACGGTTCAGGTTATTCCCCATATTACTAACGAGATCAAGAAACGCATCACCGATCTGACCAATGACGAAGAGATCGACTTCGTGATCGTTGAGATCGGCGGCACCGTCGGCGATATCGAGTCCGTTCCGTTTCTCGAAGCCATCCGACAGATGCGACGCGAAAAGGGGCGAGAGGGCGTTTGCTTCATTCATCTGACGCTTGTGCCGACGATTACGGCAGCCGGTGAGGCGAAAACGAAACCGACGCAGCACAGCGTAAAAGAGCTGATGACCTACGGTATTCAGCCCGACGTCCTTGTCTGTCGCGTGCGCACTCCGCTCAGTCAGGATATGAAAGAGAAGCTCTCTCTTTTCTGCAACGTGCGCAACGAGAATATCATCTCAGCCTCTGATATTCAGAACAGCATCTATGAGATCCCCGAGATGTATCGCAACGAGAGGCTCGATCAGGTCGTGCTCGATCATTTTCAGATGGAAGCGAAGCGCCTGAACTTCAAGAAGTGGACGGAGATCCTCGACATCATTCATAATCCGAGCCGTGACGTGCGTATCGCCGTCGTCGGTAAGTATATCGCCCTTCAAGACGCCTATCGTTCGGTCTATGAAGGCCTGATGCATGGCGGAATCGCCTCGCAGGTTAACGTTCAGTTCGTTAAAGTCGACCCAGAAGAGCTGGAACGCACAGACGACCTGTCCGTACTGCATGACGTGCATGGCATCCTTGTTCCCGGCGGCTTCGGCAACAGAGGCATCGAGGGCAAGCTGATGGCCATCCGCTATGCGCGGGAGCATAAGATACCGTTCTTCGGCATCTGTCTTGGAATGCAGTGCGCCGTGATCGAATACGCCCGCAATGTGCTCGGCTGGCAGAACGCGAATTCAACGGAGTTCAATCCTGCCGCTGAATATCCCGTCATCTCCCTTCTTGAGGAGCAGATGGGGCTCGAACAGAAAGGCGGCACGATGCGACTGGGCGGGTTTCCGGCGCTGATCACTGAGAACACGCTTGCTCATAAAGAATACGGAGCGACGCGCATCCGGGAGCGACATCGCCATCGTTTCGAGTTCACCTATCGCTACAGAGCCGAGATGGAGAAGGCCGGTCTTATCTTCTCGGGCATCAGCCCCGACAAGCAGCTGGTCGAGATCGTCGAGCTGAAGCAATCGCAGCATCCCTGGTTTCTTGGATGCCAGTTTCATCCTGAATTTCAGTCGAAGCCCACCGAGCCTAACCCTCTTTTCGCCGGCTTTGTGCGAGCTGCGGCCGCTCATGCAAAAGAGCATGAGAAGAAAGAGAAGAAAAAGTAAGGCGGAATAGTTCGGGCCAGCATGAAAGCCGGCCCGGAACGATTTATTTCCAGCGAAGAACGGAGGGCAGGTAGCCGGCCGGCGGTTCGAAGCCAAGCAGCGTCATCACCGTAGCGGCGACGTTAGCCAGGCCTGCACCGGCAACGCCTGATTCCTCAAGCCCGTCGACGTTGCCGAGAACGAGGAAGGGCACGGGATTCAGCGTATGACTGGTCTTACTTGCAAAGCCGCCTTTCTCGTTTTTCAGAGGTTCGCCCGTCTTCTTGTTCACCTCATACATCTGTTCGCAGTTGCCGTGGTCGGCCGTGACAAGCAGGATGCCGCCCTTTTTATTTACGGCTTCAAGGATGCGCGGTAGATTCTGATCGACGGCCTCGACGGCGGCGACGGCGGCATCGAGTATGCCCGTATGACCGACCATATCGCCGTTGGCAAAGTTCACGCGCAAGAAGCCATATTCGCCGCTTTCGATGGCCTTTACAAGCGCTGCGCCGATCTCGTCGGCCTTCATGCGCGGTTTGCGATCAAAAGAGATGACGTCAGAGGGGATCTCCTCCCAGGTTTCAAGCGCCTCGCTGATCTTCGCCGAGTTGTTGCCGTTCCAGAAATACGTGACATGGCCGAATTTCTGCGTTTCGGATAACGCATATTGCTTCACGCCTGCAGCCACCAGATACTCCGTAAGCGTTTCGTCGATGGCCGGTGGATCTACAAGAAACACCGGTGGCATCTTTAAATCGCCGTCGTACTGCATCATACCCGCATACTTCACCGAAACCTTCGGCTTGCGCTCGAAGACGTTGAAGTCGGCTTCGACAAAGGCCCGACTGATCTCGATGGCGCGGTCTCCTCTGAAATTAAAGAAGATTACGGCATCGCCGTCTTTGATCTGGCCGACGGGAGCTCCGCTCTCGCCGATGACAAAGGCAGGCAGATCCTGATCGGTGACGCCCGGGATCTCTTTGCGAAAGGTCTCGATGGCCTCTTTAGCCGATGCAAACTGGCGTCCTTCGCCGGCGACGTGCGTCTTCCAGCCGAGCTCGACCATGCTCCAGTCGGCCTCATAGCGATCCATCGTCACCTTCATGCGTCCGCCGCCCGAGGCGATGCGATAGTTCTTACCTGTTGCATCGAGCTCTTTGAGCACGGCCTCGAGTTTGTCGACATAAAGCAGGGCGCTTGTTTCATCGACGTCGCGACCATCGAGAAGGATGTGCAGCCGGACCTGCTTTACGCCGGCTTCATGCGCCTTGCGTAACATGGCGATGAGATGATCGATATGGCTGTGAACGTTGCCGTCTGATAGCAATCCTATAAAGTGAAGCGTCGCACCTTTGACGGCGGCGCCTGGATTCTCGCGAGAGCCTACGAGATCCATCCATGCCGATCCTGTAAAAAGCTGACCCGATGCGATGGCGCCGGCTACAAGCTTCGCGCCCTGATCGAAGATGCGACCGGCTCCAAGGGCGTTATGACCGACCTCAGAGTTACCCATGTCTTCGTCGGATGGCATGCCCACGGCCGTTCCATGAGCCTTCAGCTGCAGCCGGATCGGAGCATGCTGGAGCTGGTCTTTGAGAAAAGGGGCGCTGGCGAGGTCGACGGCGTTGCCGGGATAGCCTTCGGCTCGGCCTTTATACAGGCCGACGCCGTCCATGATTACAAGTACGACAGGACCGGATACGGAACGTCCGGTGCGGTTTAGAGAAAGTTTCACAAGGTCGATTCTTCGCCTGTGGCACACTGCTCAACCGTTATTTGGCGGGAAGAATCCGAATTCACTCAGCGGCCGGGCACTCAGAGACCCGCCAGCGCCGTTGCCAGGATCAAGCAGGCAGGATCAGCAATCTATTAAGAGTCAGAAAAGCTAACGATACTGCCGGTAAAGCGGAAGCAGCTCTTCGATGCGTCGACGTGCGCTGTCGACGCTATCGCATTGCTTTTTGAGTAACATCGCCCGGTCCACGCTGACCCCAAAAAGAAAGCTCAGCGGACCGGCAAGCTTTGCGCCCGAGCGCATCTGCGAGAGCAGGAATTGCATGGCCCCCTGCGCCGTTGAGCGAGCCCCGTCTCCGAGGATCTCGCCGGCGACGGCGATCCACTCCCCCTCTTTAAGACGCTCGCGCTCTCTGTAAAGCTTCAGTAGAATGGAGAATCCTGGAATATAATTGCCGAGAAGCTGGCCGGTGGGGCTGTCGAGGATCTCATCCCACAACTCGCCTTCTTTTTCTGCTACAGGCTCTTCAAGCGGGAGGGCGGCCAGAAGCGTCGACACGGCCCACTCGCCCGGCGGCGCATCAAGCATCGATTCCGGAGCGCTCTCGGGAATACCGGCGGCCACTCGTTCGAGCGAAGAAAGCAGGCGCTGGCGCAGGCGGGCATCGAGCGAGCCGTCGGAGTTGCGCACGGTGAGAGAGACATGATCGTTCTTCGAAAGAAGCGCCGTCTGCTGTCCGGGGCGCAGGGCTAATGGACCTACCCGGCGCAGATACTGAAAGGCTCGCGTGAAGCTGCGATAGAAGACGCGTTGTGGCAGGGCCTCGCCTGCGCGAAGCGAACGCTCCGTCGCTCGCATGGCGATGAGCAGCGCTTTATGATTCTGAAGCAGCGCTCTGTTATGCGCATCGCGCAGCAGTGGCGTCAGCGTATCGACGCTGCGGGCCCAGAAGCGATTGCGAATGCCATACAGGCGCTTCAGTTTTTCGTAAGATTCGAGAGAAGCCATAAAACAAGAGAGGCCGTCGAAAGGATCAGGGCGGTGAGGCCGATCAGACGATCGGTACGGCTGCGTCCGCGCCGCTCTTCGCTGAGTTTATTTTCGAGAGAACTGATGCGCCGGTGCTGTTGAGAGACCTCTTTGCGCAGGGACTTCGATTCCCGCTCAAGGTCGTTCAGGCGGTTATGCATTCCAAGCAGGATCTCTCCGTACACCGACGTGTACTCCTGGATCTTCTGCTCGAGGTTTCGTCCGGTGAGCGAACCGGCCATCTGATTGATCGACTCGGTTACGGCCTTGAGAGCGCTGGTTTCGTCGACGGATAGCCCGGAGGTAGATTCTTTATCGGCCATGATGATAGGTGCTGTGTAGCTTCCGTTATGGGGGATGATGTGGCACGCACGTCAATTCCGTTTCGAAATTTTGCGTCGTTTTTTACCAGTGGCATTCTTAATAGGAAAACCGTTGATTGCTGCGTCTATTCATACGAATGAAGCTTGGACCCAACGGCCTCATGATCGATAATTTCGGCGAGCTTGAGGCCTTTTTCTATGCCCTCAATCTGAGCGGAGTTCTGCGTCTGAACGAGGACCTGAAAGACCGGCAGGATAAGATTCTTATCAAAGAAGACATCGCCGTCAAGCAGAGCCAGATCGATAAACTGAAAGAGATTCGAGGGGCCTTTAACGAGAGCTTCAGCATCAAGCTATCGTCGGAGCTTGTTGAGATCATCACGAATTCGCTTGTCGGTGCGATCGAACAGTACGTGAGCGAGCATCCGCTCTTCCGCCGTCTTTATGAAGAGCCCGGTAAAAGAGCTTTTCGATATGTCTTTCAGGCGTTGAAGCATCCGCGTATTGCGGTCTCGGCCTACATCCTCAAGCAGCAGAGCCCCGATCATTTCGCGCATCTGTGCAGACTGGGCATCCTCTCTCTGGGAATCGCTCTGCATCTGCCGATGCGATTGCCGCGTATTCACACGACGTCCTTTCTTATGGGATTCCTGTCGGAGCTGCCCTTTCCGTCGAGAAAGGTTATGCTGGACGCCTATGACAGTTCCTTTGCGCTTCGCGAGGTCTCTGAGAAGGCCGGCATGATGGCCTCCCGTCTCGACGCTCCCGTCGTCGTTGTCGAGGCCATCCGGTCGGCGCAGGCTTTTTCTGAACTGGCACAGGAGATCGCCGGCGATGCCGATACGACGAAAGAAAGCAGGCAGATCGATTCGATGGAGAATGTTCTGTTTTTCGAGGAGTCCGCTGACGCAGGCGATAGCGATGCACATAAAGATGATGAGCGTCTGATTCCCGTTCTTGCCGAGATTCTGAAATTCACGCGATATGTTTTCTTTCTTTTTACGAAGCTTGAACATTCTGAGCATCTGATCGAAGAGGTTTCGTTTCGCGTCGCTTATAACGCTCGTAAGGGATTCTTTAATCTGGATCTTGTGAATCCCGTTTTGAAACGATTCGGGGAGTATGAGCTGGAGTATCGGTCGTTGATGATGCTCGCCGATATTGAAGGCCGCTGCCCGTACAGGCATTCGGCATGGGCGTATCCGAAGCCGCGGGCCACACAGGTTATCTGCAGGCATACGGTGACGAGCTGCCCGCATCTACAGAACGGATGGGATCTGCACGTGGTCTCGCCACAGGAGGCCTTCGGCTGGATCGGAGCAAGCCTGGACGAAGGCCGGTATCAAAAATGCGATCTGGAAGAGGAGCTTGCAAAGATTCGCATAAAGATACAGGATTGATGCAAACGTTTTTATCGCAGGCAATGCGTTTTTTTGCCCCGTCAAACTGACCCGACGGAAGGAAAGGATTGGACTTTTTTACCATATTCGGTAAGGTCATCAAAAACACGGAGGATACGATGGGATTTTTCGCATGGATTATCATGGGTTTACTCGCCGGTATTGTAGCCAAGTTGCTTATGCCGGGTAAAGATCCGGGTGGCTGGATCATCACGATTCTGCTTGGTATTGCCGGCGCTTTCGTCGGCGGTTATATCGGTTCGCTTCTTGGATTCGGCGGCCTGACGGGCTTCAGTCTGAAGTCCTTTCTGCTTGCCGTCGGTGGGGCCGTTATACTGCTTTTCGCATATCGGCTCATTAAGAAGTAAAGTTACAGTTAAGGAAAGCCGCCTCCAGTGGAGGCGGCGCTGGAACCCATCATGAAGCTTTCCGGTGATGCCATCATATTCGAAGATGTGCTCTCTCTCGAAACGTTCTACACTCAGCTCGACCTTCAAGGCGTTCTGCGACTTTCAGAAGACCTGAAAGACAACAGTGATAAGATCTTGATCAAGGCCGATGTGCCGCTCAAGCCCGGCGTCTTTGAAAAGCTGCGCGAGATAAGAGGCTCCTATCAGGAAAAATTTTCCGTTCGCATAACGTCAGAATTAAATAAAAGCATCTCTGCCTTTCTTGCGAACCACGCCATTCATGCCATCGACGAGTGGAGCTTCTTCAAGCGCCTGTATGCGATTGAAGGACATCGTTATCAGAGCTATATTCGCAACGCCTTCCGCAATCGCCGTATTGCCGTAACATGCTTTATTCTCATGCACCGCAGTCCGGCCCGCTACACGGCCCTGATCTCACAGGCGCTGTTAACCCTGGCCATCGTCATGTATCGGTTTTTGCAGATCCGTCATGTGCATATCAACGCCTTTCTTGCCGGCCTTCTCATGGAAATCGGCGACGTGGACGGATCGCTCAGTAGAGACGCCGCACAGGAGGCCGATGCTTTAAACCATCTGAAACGAAAGAGCGCCGATCTTGCAAGCAGCCTGGGAGCCTCGAAGACCGTCGCCGATACGATACTGGCCCAGGAGGCGTTCACCGAGCTTGCCTCTGAACTGCCTGAGGCATCGTCCGTCGCCCCTTCAAGCGGCGTTTCAATCGCCGACTTCTTAATCAGTGAAGGCCAGGAGGCGAGCGAAGAGAGTGCAGAGGGCGGCGAGGGAGCTTCCTCGCCCGAATCCGAAGCGGCCGTTTTGCAGATTGCCGAGGCCCTTAAGTTTTCACGCTATATTCTCTTTTTGCGAGAAAGGCTCGGTAATGATGAACATGCGGCCGAAGAGATTTCGTACCGGTCGGCGTATAACGCAAAGAAGGGACACTTCTCGCTGAAAGTAGTCGATCCGATTTTGCGTATCTTCAAAGAATACGAGCTTGAGATTCGCTGTATGATGAAGGTGGCCGAGCTCGAACAGAGATGCCTTTATCTGCCGTCGGCGTGGGCGTATCCGAAGCCGCGGGCAACACAGATGATCTGCCGTCTGCATAAGACGGAATGCCCGAAACTCAAGCCCGGATGGGATTTAACCGTCGTCTCACCCGCAGAGGCCTACGGATGGATCGGTATGACGCTCGAACCGGGACGATATTTAAAGTGCGAACTTGAAGACGAACTGAAAGGGATCTTCGCCCTGATTAAAAAGACATGATTGCCTGCAGACGGCCGTACTGAAGCGGATCGTGCCGGGCAGCCAGCAAACAAAAAAAATCGGTCATCGCTGACCGAAAAAACAGTGAGAGTGTACGATGCGAGATTACAAAAAGGATTCGGGTAACGAACCCGTTTATCCGTATACCAAGAAAGACCATGTAGAGAGTTACTTCCTCAAGCTGAACGTCGGCGAACAGGCTCTCTGGGTGAAGTTTACCTGGTTGCGAGGCGCCGTCGCTAAAGAAGGCGTGGCCGACGTCTGGGCCATCTGGTTCGACCGGCAACATGCACAGATATGGAAGACATCTTACTCGCCTTCTGAATGCTCTCATTCAGGGGACGCAGGGGAAGCAGGGAAAGCGCCGGGGCTGCGTTTCGGCACGGCGCAATGGACGGGCAACAGGTGTTCGGGAAACTTGAAGGGCGAAGCCGGCGAGATCCGCTGGGATCTTCAACTTACACCGTTAGCCGATCCGCTTTTTCTTCTCGGCCAGGATTTTCTGTATGCCGACGGCTTTCCGGGCATGAAAATCCTGTCGCCTCTTCCTGCCGCTCTTGTGAACGGCGTCGTGCATGTGAACGGGAAAGAGCACCGTATAGAGAATGCTCCGGGTATGCAGGGCCATAACTGGGGGCGAAAGCATTCCTATCATTATTGCTGGGGGCATTGCAGCGCTTTCGAGGGAGAAGATCCCTCGGTTTATTTCGAGGGATTCTCGGCAAAGATCAAGCTTGGCCCGGTAGTCACGCCCTACCTGAGTATGGCCGTGCTGCACATAGACGGACGCACGCTGCGCTGGACATCGCTTCGTAAGGCGGCATCGCATAACGTACAGAGCGACGAAAACTCGTGGAGCTTTGCCTTTGCCGATAACGACTTCCGCCTGACAGGGAAGATGGTCAGCCCGCAGTTTGCCGCACTCGATTACGTGAACCCGGACGGACGCATCTCGCTCTGCCGCAATAGCAAGCAGGCTCGCTTTGATCTTGAGCTGCTCGATCTGAAGACGGGTTCAGCGCGAACGTTTCGCTCGAATGCGACCGCTCTGGAGCTGCTCGACCTCACGGATCGAAGAGTCGGGTGATTGTTTTTTTCAGGGAAGGCCGCATTCTTCAGCGGCCGACCCTTTATTGCAATTATGCGTGCAGAGCCGAAAAACGCACGGTGCTCTGATGCAGAACTTTCAGGTAGTAGTGATACCGCTTTCGCGTGCGATCGAGATCCTCGCCGAAGCTGCGGCTGTCGGTCGTATAGATGCGGCTTACAGCCAGCTCTTCGATGCTCAGGCCTTCGACGGCGGCGTAGGCCCAGAATTCCATGGGAAAGGCATAACCGCGCTCCGTAAAGAGCGCCGGATCAATATTCTGCATGCGATATCGTTTGAAGCCGCAGAAGGCGTCGGTTAACCGGAATCCGAAACGGCGATTGAGGCGGGTCGTGATACGGCTGTTCACCTGGACGCGATCCTCCGGGGCGTCGCCGCATCGCCGCGAAGACGGCAGGTAGCGCGAGCCCGAGACGACGTCGATGGCCGGGTCGGCGTCGATAAAATATCGGATGTCTTCGGGACGGTGCTGCCGGTCACAGTCCATCGTGATCAGGTAGTCGTGGCCGCGTCGGCGGGCCTCGGTCATCGCCGTGATCATCGCCTGTCCGTAGCCCTGATTGGTCGTATGATGAACGATATCAACGCCCGGACGCTTTACCTCTTCAAGAATTAAGGGCGATGCATCAGAGGAGCCGTCGTTGATGAAAAGCACTTCGTCAATCGCTTCGGGAAGATCGGCAAAAAGTGCAGGGAAAAAGAGAGGCAGGTTAGATTCTTCGTTATAGACGGGAACGGCCAGAAGCATAGACTCAATGAGATAGGATCTGGCACTGTCGTCGACTGAAAAAGCCCGTTTAAGAGAAAACGCCGCAGCTCCCGAGGAGTTACGGCGTTTTTACTGTAGACAGATAATCGTCGGTTATGCTTCTTCAGGCGATGCAGAGAGCTTGCTGAAAACGAAATAGAGCAGGGCGCCGGCCACAAGAACGCCGCCGCGCACAACCCAGCCCATCGTTTCGCCCCACATATCGACCCACATGAGAACACGCAGGTTATAGCCGACGAAGCTCAGAACCGAAGAGATAACGGCCGCAAGGGCCATAAAAGCCCCGAAAGAGGCGATTTTCGCAGAGAATTGTTTCATGCGTATAAAGACTCTGAGCGCAGCCTTTTTTTTCACATTTATTCACAAATAATGAGATCCAGACAGAATCCGTGAGCACCGGGACAGACTTTCTTTGTAGAGTCTCTTATTAGAGCTCTGGATGAGAGTCTTGAAATGTTAGAAGTTGTAAACCACGGGAATTCTCTCAATAATCCGATCAGTCGGACGTCAGGATGTGTATGCAGCGAGACCTGAGAGGCGTCAGCGGCTTTTTCAAGAGCGAATACAGGCGCCTTGTAAGTTTCGCGCGATCCATGTTGCGCGAGGCGGGATCGATCGACGCCGAAGACCTCGTCCAGGACGTAATGCTTGCGCTTTCGCGCAGACTCGATGTCGCCGATCAGGTCGAAGACCTGGCCGCCTATGTTTACGGGGCGCTGCGAAACAGGATCATCGATATCTATCGCCGACGCCGGGAGACGTTATCGGCGGATCTTCTTGATCCTCTGAGCGACGGGCGCCCGCAACCGGCAGAGATCAGCGAGTTATCCGATTTGCTGCAAGAGATTGAGCGGGCCATAGACGGACTTGCTCCTAACCTGCATGCAGCCTTTCGCCTCGTAGAGCTCGAAGGCTACACGCATCGCGAGGCCGCGCAGATGCTTGGCGTTCCGCTTGGAACCGTGCTCAGCTGGAATCGAGAGGCGCGTCGTCGGCTCAGCCGCGAGTTAGACGCATTCAGAACGCTACTGTAGGATCGGGTGTTCTTGTTAAATGAGTAGAAGATTACAGGAGGAAGTTATGAAAACTGCAGGAATAGCGCGGAAGAGCGCACGATTTGTATTGCGTCTTGTCGGCGGCCTGACCGTCGCCGTCCTGATCGGATTATTGTTCGGCGTCGTCGTCCAGCATCTCTGGAACGGCCTTCTGCCCGACCTTTTTGGATTTCCATTAGTAGACTTCTGGCAGGCCGTTGGGTTAGTCATCCTCAGCCGACTGCTTTTCGGTGGGATGGGTCCGAAAGGCAGAGGTCCGTTCCGACGTCATCCGATGTTTGACGGGCATCGGCATCGGATGGTACGGGAGTATTATCGTCGCAAACACCTACCGTGGAACTTTGGGATGCACGACACGCCCTGGAACTTTTACTGCGAACCGGATCAAAAGGCCTTCCGTGATTACTGGAGCGAGAAAGGCCAGAAGGATTTCGAGTCCTACCGAAAAGAAAGGCAGCCGGAATGATACCGGCGTTACTTGTCGGCTTCCTGTTTAAAAGGAGCGCTGCAACGTCCTCGACCGGGAGTATATCGGAACAGCGACAGCGCCTCTACGGTCGAGGCGATCATTTGGATGAGGCGGAAAAGGATAGACCCGAGGCAGGTCAAGGAAGGCTTAATGCCGTCCGCGATCAGAAGGCGATGTGCGACGAGGTCGGCCGGCCCGCCCGCACGTCATGCCTGTGAATGAAATCGAGCAGAGACTGCGAATCAAGAGGCCTTGCAAACCAGTAGCCCTGTATGGCGTCGCATCCGACCTGCTTCATGAAGTCGGCCTGTTCTTGCGTCTCGACTCCTTCGGCGATGGTGCGAATGCCGAGCGCCCTCGCGACGCCGATGATAGCGCTGAGGATGGCGACGTCCTGCGTATTCTCGGGTATCTCGCATACGAAGGCCCGATCGATTTTCAGGATGTCGATCGGAAAGTGTTTCAGGTAGGCCAGCGATGAATAACCCGTTCCGAAGTCGTCAAGGGCGATGGTCAATCCCAGTTCTTTCAGAGCATACATCGTCCGCCTTACGGATTCGACGTTCTGTATCATCACGCCTTCGGTGATCTCGATCTCAAGCCTTTCCGGAGCGACTCCAAGGCGGTGGGTCGCCGCTTCGATTCGTTCGACAAGATCGGGAACGGCGAATTGACGCGGAGAGAGGTTAACGGCGACGGTGATGTCGTGGCTATCCGCCGACCATTGCCTCTGGGCGGAGAGCGCCTTATGCAGTACGCCATCACCGAGCGCGTGAATCAGGCCGCCTTCTTCGGCAAGAGGAATAAAGACTTCGGGCGAGACGGGACCGTCTTTCGTATTCCAGCGCAGCAGGGCCTCGGCGCTATCGATACGGCCCGTATGCAGATCAAGGCGGGGCTGAAAGACAAGCCGCAAATCGTCGGACTGAATCGCCTGACGTAAGTTATTCAAAAGACCGAGACGCACCCTGGCGTTTTCATTCATCTCGGGACCGAAGAAGCGTATTCCCCGTCGTCCGGCCTTTTTTACCGCATACATCGCCGCATCGGCGTTGCGAAGAAGCGAATCGGCATCTGTGCCGTTATCCGGAAAGATCGCTATGCCTATACTGGCCGAAATGCTCAGTATATCGGAGCCGACGGCATAGGGCTTCTCAAGCTCGGCAAGCACCTTGTCGGCGACGCTACGAGCGTCAAACGGAGAATGGATCTTTGGCAGCACGGCGATGAACTCGTCTCCGCCTGCGCGGGCAAGAGTATCGCTGCGACGCAGACAGTGGCGAAGGCGCCGCGCGACTTCGACAAGCAGAGCATCGCCGATCGAATGGCCGAGAGAATCATTCACGTTCTTGAAACCGTCCAGATCCAAAAAGAGGACGGCCAGAATACTCTTTTCGCGGCTGGCATGAGCCAGTTCAAGGTCGAGAGTTTCTTTAAGCAGAGCCCTGTTCGCAAGTCCCGTTAACGTATCGTGAAAGGCCTGATGGCGGATCGTATCGGCCTGCGCTTTATACTCGGTAATATCGGCGAAGGTAACGGTCGCTGCGTAGGGGACGCTTGATCCGCGGCGAAAGAGAGGCCTTGCATTCACGCGCAGCCATTTCTTCTGCGAATTATCGACGTCGATACCGATGACGACATCGTTAACCGGTTGAACTTGCTTTTGAACGAAAGTGGAGGGCAGTTCATCGGCGGGGAAAGGCTCTCCGTTCTCACGGCACAGCCGCAGGTTTAAATCGGCGACCTGTGATCCGACGATATTCTCCGGATGCACGTTAAGAATTTCGGCAGCGCTGCGATTGCAGGCGATCATCACACCGTCGGAGGACAGAACAATCACGCCCTCGGCCATCGAATCGATCACCGTTTCATAGCGCGCCTCGCTCTCTTCGGTGGCCGCAACGGCCTGCTCGTATAAAAGGGTATGACGATGTAGATCGATCTTGCGGCGGCGAAGCTCAAGGCTCGTTTCAATGTTCTTATCCTGATGTCTCTGTCGAACGACTCCGATCAGAGCAATCCCCACAAGCGTCGGAATAACCGTCGTTAACGGCAGTGGCTTGAAGATAAGAAAAGGAACGATGGAAACGAGAAGCACCGTAGCGTAGAGCATGACGGCCGTACGCAGGCTGTTCAGATTGAGGAAGAAAACGCAACCGAGAAAGGTTGCAGCAAAAAGCAGGAACCGCGAAGGATCAGTTACGATAATATCGGGTATCTGTGGCAGAAGAATGGTGAGCAGTACGGCCACGAACAGGCCCGTTGCATAGCGCGTATAGCTGCGCGGATGTAGATATCTCAATGAGCCGATGACGGCGAGCAGCAAGGCTTGCGACAGCCCGAGCAGAAGAATGCGAAATGATGCAGGCCCTGCCGGACCCGTAAGAAAATCGATCGCCGAGACCGGCGGAATGCCGATCAGAGCAAGCAGGATCGTAATACTCATCAGCCGTCGATTCTTCTTGCGTATGACGGCAAAACGTTCTCGCTGGCTGCGCCCTGTCATGGTTGATAGGACGGGAGTAAGGGAAAATTGCCTATGATGGAGAGGGGGTGTCCTCGCCAGCCATTATCTTGATAGCAGGAAATGACCTTCGGACACACGACCGTAAAGCGGCGTCATCTCGGGTGCTCTGAAAAACGTACACAGATTAACCTCGATCAGAACCGAAGGTCTCGAATAATCCGGAATCGCATTCCGACTGCCTTTTTCTGAGCAGGGTGGAATTTTTCATGATGGAGGTAACAGTTTTGCAATGGATTTCGAGGAGTCGGGAGATCCTGTTCTTATAGACGAACCGCCTTTTAAAGAGTTCATTGTCTTCAGCACAGGAAAAAGGTGATCTGAAGGAAATAGCAGAACCCTGAAAGGAGGTCCGTTGATGAGAATTGTCGAGGCATTATTGACGCTGCCGGACGGACGGGTCATTCGCTACCATGGCGAGCTGCATCATCGCACCATCGGCTGGCCCGAGGATCGTCACACTTTTTCGGGTGATCTCGATGGCTTACCGGCTCCGCCTGGGTTAACCGGATGGACGGCCGGTCCGGAAAACGTAGAGTCTGCGGTTCAAGAATATGCACTGCTTGTCGGAGCGACCGTAAGTATATGGAACGACGGAGGAGAGCTGGAGGGTTTTCCAGAGCTTGAAGGAGTGCAGTTCTGATGAGTATCGAATTGAGGGGCCATAATCGGGAAGCGAAAAGCTTTCGAGAGCCGAAGCTCAGATCTGGAAGTGTGGAAGTGGATCCTTGGAAACGCAAGATCCTCATTGAATCTGTCGTTATACTCGTTCTCTGTGCGATCATCGGCGTGATCGTTATACCGCCGCTTCTGGTTTTGATCGTCAGTTTGATATTGTGATGTCGGGGGAGGGGGTGGGTAAAAAGGAGCGTTTTTCGCTAAAATTCGATCCCGGGATCAAGGAAATAGGGCTGTGCGTTTCGTAATGGGATTTCAGTTACCGAAGAATAAATCTACGTTTCGGATTTTGATCCATCTGTATGGAAAAGAACTTGAAATATCCTTGCTGTAGTATAGAATCCGATTGCGAATGCACTATCTTCGATTCTGGGGCAAGGCCGACGGAGAATCTGGCCGCTGGCGCCCCCTCGTTCTCCACATGCTGGACGTCGCGGCCGTGGCCCGACAATGGCTGCTACGACATCCGGCCTTCGTACACGAATGGGCACGTAGGCTACAGGTTGAGCGCGATGTTTTTGCCGATCTCGTCACTTTTTTGACCGCCATTCATGATCTCGGCAAGTTTGCCCTCGATTTTCAATTCAAGATTCCTCAATTGGCCACACTTTTGACGGGGCGGACAGGCATTAGTTATGCAAGCAGCGCCTCTCACCCTTCTTCAGGCTTTGGATTCTGGGATGCATCGATATGGGGCCAGATTAAGGACCAACTTCGCGACTTATCACCCGCTGATATGGGTGTTTTGAATCGTTCGATTCGCCCTCTGTTAACGGCAAGTTTTGGGCATCACGGCAAACCGGTGGAAGCTTTGGATCCATCCACCCCGCCGCCGCTGAGGCAGCTGTACGACGATAAAGTTCAGCTTGCTGCTAAGGCATATATTGACGATCTCTTGCACTTGCTGCCTGGAAGCCTGACCGCTATGCAGCAATGGGCGAAAACGCGGTCAGTGAGACCGGAATTAGCGAGATTTTCGTTTCCACTCTCTGGTTTGATCATCCTTGCTGACTGGACCGGCTCTTCGTCAGATAATTTCCCGCTGAACCTGCCGTTCACTAAAGAGCCTGCCAGCGAGTTCGATCTTAAGAAGGCTTTTTCAGAGTCGCTTGAGCTTGCAGATGCAGCCTTGCTTCGGCAGGGGCTGGTTGCCGTACCTCGGCGAAAACTAACCAGCCCCTGGGAAGAGTTGTTTCCCACATTCAAGCCCTATACGCCTACACCGCTACAGGCGGCCATGCTTCAGGCGACTGAGGGGCGGGGGCCTGCCCTGTACATCATTGAAGACATCGCAGGCGCAGGTAAGACAGAAGCGGCCCTCCTACTGACGGCAAGCCTGATGGATAAGGAGAATGTCGAAGGATTTTATTTCGCCTTGCCGACTATGGCAACTTCAAACGGCATGTACTCGCGCCTTGCTGCCATTTATTGCAACTACTTCGCTGCCGGCTCGAAGGCATCGCTGATTCTTGCCCATGGTCGCCCTGAATTGAACGCAGCTTTTCAGGATTCTCTCCTGCCAGAGCATTCGCGTGTTACGGACGTTGAGTTTAACGCAACAGACGCAGAGGAACAGCAAACTACCAGGGCCGCCTGCAATACATGGATCGCTGATCGCGCCCGAAAGGCCTTCCTTGCTCAGGTCGGTGTCGGTAGCATTGATCAGGCCTTGCTTTCGGTGATATACTCCAAGCATAATACTCTGCGTATGTTCGGGCTTTCTCGTAAGATACTCATCGTTGATGAGGTGCATGCTTATGACGCGTACATGCAGGAGTTGCTCGAATCACTGATCAAGTTTCAAGCGCAGCAGGGCCGTAGTGTTGTTCTGCTTTCGGCTACGCTGCCAGTATCCATGAAAGAGAGCATTGGCGCAGCCTACCTGTCCGGCTGTAACGGCCAGGGCGATGAATCTGAAGTAAACCTCAGAGATGAGATGCACTATCCTCTCATTACCATTGTGGAATCCGGCAAGGTTGACTTCATCCCCATTGAGCCGTCTGCGAGACACTGTCGTTCGGTCGGTGTGGAGTTCCTCACCTCTGAGGCTGGTGCCATTGAACCCGTCGTAGAGCGGTTGGCCGAAATTTCGCGAGAGGGTCGCTGCGCGGTCTGGATTCGCAACACGGTTGCCGATGTGCAGCGGGCCTATGATCAATTATCGGTAGAGATAGATGCCGATAAACTTTTCGTCTTTCATTCTCGTTTTGCTATGGGGCATCGCAGCGACATTGAAGAACGAGTGCTTCGTACTTTTGGTAAGGAATCGACGAGCGCTGAGCGGGCAGGGAGGATTCTCCTTGCGACGCAGGTAGTTGAACAATCGCTTGATCTTGATTTCGACGAAATGATCACCGACCTCTGTCCGATTGATCTCGTCATTCAGCGAGTCGGTCGTTTGCGACGTCATGCCCGCGACCAATCCGGGAATCGTATCGACACGGTAGATGGACGAGGTGTCGGAACCGTAATCATCTTTGGACCGGATCCTGACACTACGATCGAAGCAGACTGGTACATGGGATGCTTTCCCGGTGGTGCAAAGGTTTATCAGAATCATGGTATTCTCTGGCGCACGGCCCGCGTCTTAAAACGTGAACGTCAGATCGAGATCCCTGCAAGGTTACGATATCTGATTGATGCGGTGTACGGCGAGACAGAGACTCCGAATGCCTTGGTAGAACAGAGTCACCGGGCTCACTCGGCAGATGATAAAGCCGGTTTCACAGCAAAGACGAATCTCATCGATTTAGAGAAGGGCTTCCTGCAAAGCAGCGATCTCAATCCCTGGCCCGATCATTCTGCACCGACGCGCCTTACCGATGAAACAAGGACCTACAGGCTCTGCTTGCTTGAAGGGTCTACTGTGCGGCCACTCGTTGCCAGTAACGACCAGTCGTTTGCATTGAGCGAGGTAAAGTTTCGCCCTGTCGAGGTCGTTTTGCCCTCCGAATTGAGAAGGATAATCGAAGAAGCCGAGCGGCGCCTTCCTGATCAGGGCCGTGGTGGCTCCCTTTTGCCTTTTGAACAGCTGGAGCAAGGTCTCTACAGGAGCCTGGGCGAAACGACCAAGCAGGAAAGATTTGTCTATTCAGAAAAATTGGGCCTCCGGCTGGAGGCCCAAAAGTGAAGCCCCACATTTGTGGGGAAGGAAGTGGCTTTGTCCGCCTTTCACCGCTCTTTTTACGGTTCATCCCCAAGAATTTGAGGCTTTGCCAGAGAAATCGGGCAATCCAAACCGAAAACTCCGAAATGAAAAAAAGTGGTAGAGTTATTTTTTCATCGCTCTTTTTACTTGTCAGATTCCGGATCGGGGAGTATAGTTGAGATAGAGCTCCCACGGCACTAGATGCCTGAGCTCGGAGAAAATAATTTGAGAAGGATTACACCAAAATCAAGAAAAGTAACAGGCGTGGAGAGAGATTCGCAAGGCCAACTCGAAACACTGTGTGTTCAGATCACCTACAGGATACCAGTCTCACAGGTTATCAAGGACATCCGTACCAACGAAGCTCGATATGGTGCAAACTCTCCCTACTACACGGATGTGGGTGGAGTCAAGGCAGCCGTAGTAGTGGCGGAAAGGGACGGAAAACCGTATCTGCGGACAGACCCCGACAAAACGACGAGGAATAACCTCGACGCTTTGCCGGATTGTTGAGAGGTCAATACTTGCCGGGTGGAGTGTACCAAACTCCGCCCGGCTTTTTTTTCTCTGTTAGGGCAGCCGGTGCAACCATTTTTTCGCAGGGTATGTGCTCTTTTGTCCAGACAGCGTGGTTTCATTCATAAATCGGAGGTAGCGATGAATCTTCTAAGGGAAGCATGGATTCCAATTCTACGGCGGAGCGGCCGACGAGAGATCATTCGGCCTGCGCAGCTTCTTGAGAGAATGACCGAAGACCCCGTTGTCCGTCTGGATGCCGTACGGCCGGACTTCAACGGTGCGCTCATTCAGTTCTTTATCGGACTATTGCAAACAGCTCTAACACCGGCTGAACCTGAGGATTGGGAAGAACTTTTTTTGAAGCCGCCGAAGATGGCAGATCTTGAGAAGGGGCTTGCAGTCTATGCCGCAGCCTTCGAACTCGATGGCCCTGGCCCGCGTTTTTTTCAAGATCTTGAGTTATCCTCTGAGGAAGGCACGCCGATTGGTAGTCTTTTGATTGAGGCGCCGGGAGCCAACACGATCAAGAACAATGCCGATCATTTTGTGAAACGCAATCAGATTCAACAATTGTGTCCGGCATGCACCGCTACGGCACTGTTAACCTTGCAAACAAATGCACCGAGCGGCGGGGCCGGCCATCGGACGTCGCTTCGCGGCGGCGGGCCTTTGACAACGATTGTCTTGCCTCAAGAGCCAAAGTTTCAGACTCTGTGGCATACTGCCTGGCTGAACGTTCTCCTAAAAGAGGATCTTTCGGCGACTCAATGTAAGCCTTCTCTGAAGGCTTTGCAGGCCATCTTCCCGTGGATGGCGGCCACCAAACTTAGTAAGGCAGCCGGTACGGAGGTACTAGGTTCGCATATTCATCCTGCGCAGACCTACTGGGCGACGCCGCGGCGTATTCGCCTGTTCACTGCGAGCGAGGAAGAGGGCTCTTGTAGTATTTGTAATGCTGCCGGTGCTAAGTTCTATCGTCAGTATGCAACCGTTCCTCATGGGGCGGACTACGCTGAAGGAATCCTGCATCCTTTATCACCCTATTACGACGATAAGGGAGTGCTGCGACCTGTGCATCCGCAACCCGGTGGGTTCACCTACCGACACTGGCCCGATTTCGTTCTGGCTGAAGGTGGTGGGAAGGAAAGAGCAATCGTTGTTCGGCTGCTTGGCAGTCGGTTGCGTTCGGGCAACACGATAACGGATTTTGCCATCCATGCCTTTGGATATGACATGGACAACATGAAGGCCCGTTGCTGGTATGAAACGAGGATGCCGTATTTCCCACTGCCAGACGATGATTTGCGAAAGCACTTTGTTGGTTATGCAATGGCAATGGCCGATGCGGCGAATGACATCGCTTCAAACACGCGAAAGGCCGTTCAATCCGCGTTCTTCGATTCAGGCGCCTCTGTGCGAGGTGATCTTGATTTCGTTAAGACCGAGTTCTGGCAGGGCACTGAATCAAAGTACTACGATTCATTAAGAGAAGTCATGAAGGCCGTGGCAGATCCTGCCCCCATACTCCGCAATTGGTTGAAGGCTCTTCAGAAGTTCTCCTTGGATCTGTATGATCATTATTCGGAGCAGATCCCCCTTGATGAAGGTAAAGAGGCCGGTATGCGCAAAGAGGATAGCATGCCGCGGGTGGTCCGCGCTCGCAGAGATCTATTGATGTTCAATCGAAACAAGAAATTCTATGAGAAGCTTGGCATCAGTGCTACGGCTGAAGGAGGCAAAGTATGAAGCAAGAATTGCAGAAGAAAGGGGCTGTGGACCGCAAAGGATTGTGGGCTGCCATTGAGCAATGGTGGCTTGCGTTGCAAGACTTACCTGGTGACAGAGCTGAGTTGCGGCGTGCCCATTCACCTGACGAGGCAGCGCTGACGCCGGCTTATTTCGCCTTGCTCAAAGCGATAAGGCCTTTTGGACTTTCGATGACGATGCAACGCACGCGTATGCCTATTGTTGCCGGTGTTCTGGCCCACGTGAAGCCGAACAGAGTGACTGTTCCGGTGGCACGATCAATGGGCCCAGAGAATAAGGATAGTAAGGCTCGCATCAGTGATTTGCGGTTTCGTAGGCTCCTGAAAACGGAGGATGATACGGAACTGTATGTGATGATGATTCGCATGGTTCGCCTGCTGGATGAAAAGGTGAATGTTCAGGATCTTGCAAAGTCGCTGACGTTCTGGAATGATCAGACGCGCAAGGAATGGGCCTACCTGTACTATACAGGAACAACCCTTGATGCTTCGAGCGAATCGCAAGATAGCGATTCGGAGTAGAGTAAGGATTTAATTTTACGATAAAACAAGGAGACTGGTATGAAAAGGTTTTTGCAAATACACATGTTGACGTCCTACCCGCCGTCGAATTTGAACCGGGATGATCTCGGTCGCCCCAAGACGGCTGTTGTCGGCGGCACGACGCGATTGCGCATATCGTCGCAGAGCTTGAAGCGAGCCTGGCGAACATCTTCGGTTTTCCAGGAAGGGCTTGGTGGAATCAGTATCGATGGTGGCCTGGGAATCCGTTCGAAGCGCATAGGCGAGGACGTCTACGAAAAGCTTAAGGCGGGTGGTATTGCCGAGAAGGATGCCATAGCGTGGGCAAGAAGTATTGCCGGCTGTTTTGGAAAACTGAAGGGCGAGAAGGAGAAGCTGCCCACAGTGCTTCACATTGAGCAACTCGCGTTTGTTTCGCCGGAAGAGCAGAAGGCCATCTTTGCCTTAACAGGCGAACTCATTAAGGCAAAAAGTGCACCGACAGAGGAGCAGCTGGAGCTACTGAGAGCGGAAAATAGTGGTGCCGATATTGCGCTGTTCGGCCGAATGCTGGCAAGCGATCCGAAATTCAATGTCGAGGCGGCAGCACAAGTGGCGCATTCCTTCTCCGTTCAAAAGGTAGTCGTTGAAGACGACTTCTTCACAGCTGTCGACGATCTGAATAAAGGTGAGGAAGATGTTGGTGCCGGCCACATGGGCGACACCGAGTTTGCCTCGGGTATCTTCTACACGTATATCAATATCGATCGCACACTGTTGAACGACAACCTGAAAGGCGCCGGTGACAAAGAGCTTGCGAAGAAGGCGATCCGAGCGCTCGTACAAGCGGCGGCAACGGTTGCACCGACGGGTAAGCAGAATTCCTTCGGCTCTCGAGCATACGCTCACTATATCATGGCGGAACTTGGAGATCAACAACCGCGCTCCCTATCGCTTGCCTACGTAAAAGCAGTGCAGGGCGACGACATGCTACAGAACTCAATTCAGTCGCTGAGCGATATACGCGATCGGATGGAGCAGGTCTACGGAAAATGCAGTGAGGCTGTGGCAACGATGAACGTGCTAACCGGCGAAGGTTCGTTACAAGAGATTCTCAATTTCTGTGTAGCGGAGTGAGACCGATGCAATCCTATCTCGTCTTTCACATGCATGGTGCTCTGTTCGCTGCCGGAGATACTGCCGTCGGCGAATACCGGCCATCGCATGTTCATCCGACGAAATCGGGCGTTCTTGGCCTCGTCGCCGGTGCCATGGGAATACGGCGGGAGGAGCAAGACCGTATTGCGAAGCTTGCAGAGGCCGTTCGCTTCTCAGTTCTTGTTCTCGCCGCCGGCAACCTGTTGCGTGATTACCATACGGTACAGGTTCCTTCAGCCAGAAAAGGACAACGGCTTTTCACAAGACGCGAAGAGCTGCTTCAACCAGATTTGAATACCATTCTGTCAACTCGTGACTACCGTCAGGATGCGCTGTTTCGCGTTGCGTTGAATTCAGATGATGAGGAGCTGCTGAAGCAGATCGGCGAATCTCTGCAACGACCCGTTTTCGCTCCGTATCTGGGTCGCAAAAGTTGTCCGCCTGCTCTCCCTTTCCATCCGGAACTGGTTCACGCCGGTTCGGTGATGGAGGCCATGAAAAAGGTCGAATTACCGATGTCTGATCTGCTTAAGCCGCTGATACCAGAAGATACTGTCTATTTTCAGTTGTTTACGGAAGATCGGCCGGCCTCAGGTACACGAGCGGAGTTTCAGAGGCGGGATCGGTTGATTCATCGAGGAAACTGGCAGTTTGGCGAGCGAAGTGAGTTCCTCATAGAAATGGAGGCCGCCGATGTATTTCAGTAGAATCACCCTCAGTCCTTCGCAAATCCAGAAGTTCTTGAAAACTGAAATTTACGGCGGGCTTTATGATGAGCACAGGCTCATCTGGCGATTTTTCCCCGAAAACGAGGAGCAGCACCGTGACTTTCTCTACAGAAAGAACGATGATAGCAAAACCATGCAGTTCTTTTTGCTTTCTGAGCGAAAACCCGAGAACGATCTGGATGCCTTCCTTATTGAAACCAAGCCATTCGCGCCTGTAATCAAGAAGGGCGCTGTCTATCAGTTTCAACTGCGAGCCAATCCTGTCGTCACAAGGATGCCAGAGGGTAAAGAATCAAAGAAGCGGCGCCGCGATGATGTTTATCTGGATGCTCTGGCTAAGAATCAGGCTCTGCCGGCCGCTGAGCAAAGAACATCGCAGGAGGTCCTAACGCATTCTGGCAGCGAATGGTTGATCGGCCGTTCAGAGGCTCTCGGCTTCTCGGTTAATCATGTCCTTGTTGAGCGATATCGTCGATTGCAGACCAGGAAAAAAGATACGAAGATGACCTTCGGTGTCATGGATTTCGCCGGTCAGCTAACGGTTACCGACGAAGAACCGTTTCGCAGCTCGCTTTTGAAAGGAATTGGTCACGGAAAGGCCTTCGGTTGCGGTCTTCTTCTTCTCCGGAGAGCAATATGAATCGAGATCTTCAGGAATTGCCGAGGTTCGACGAGAACTGGAGCTATCTCTACTTCGAGAAGGGTCATATCGAGCAGGATATGCAGACGGTGGCCTATTTCTACAAAGACAAAAAGGTTCCAATACCGGCTGAAACACTATCACTCCTGATGCTCGGACCCGGAACGACAATCACACATGCAGCCATCAAGCGCCTCACTGATGCTCGATGTTTGTTGTGCTGGGTTGGCGATGAAGGAGTGCGGATGTACTCGGCCGGCACTCAGGGAACGTATTCTTCAAGGAATCTGCTGCGTCAGGCGCAGCTCTATTCCGATCCAGAAGAACGACTGCGCGTTGTGAGAAAGCTCTACGAAATGCGGTTTGACGAAGTCGTTGATGAACGGTATAGCATAGAGCAACTGCGGGGCAAAGAAGGGGCTCGTGTGAGAGCGGCGTATAAGGCCGCTGCCGAAGAGTACGAGATTGAATGGACCGGACGAAACTACGATCAATCGGAATGGGGGATCTCGGACCCGATCAATAAGGCATTGTCTGCTGCAAACTCCTGCCTGTATGGTCTCTGTCATGCAGCGATCCTTGCCGTCGGTTGTTCGCCCGGCATCGGTTTCATTCACACTGGAAAGCAGCTTTCCTTTGTGTATGATCTTGCGGATCTCTATAAAACGGAGCTCACTATACCGATCGCATTCCGTATAGCACAGGGGCCGGCATCGGTAGAATCACGTGTAAGAATGGAATGCCGTGATGTTTTTAGAGAGCGAAAGTTGCTCAAGCGGATCATTCCTGACATCATGGAGGTGTTGTATGGTAATCGTCGTGCTGGAGAGAGCGACGCCGGCTCAGAGGGGCGTGATGTCGCGGTTAACTATTGAGCTGAAGGCCGGAGTCTTCGTCGGCAACTTCGGCCGACGTGTGCGCGAGAAGCTATGGACGCGCATCACGGAAGAGTGGAAGGTGGACGCTTTGATGATCTATAAAACGAACACAGAGCAGGGCTACGCAGCTCTTTCGAACGGTGACACAAGCCGGGAGATCGTCGATGTTGAGGGGATGGTGCTAACCCAGTATCCCGTTCCAGAAAGCAAGCAAAAACCTGCTTGACTTTAAGCAGTGATCTTTAAAAACACCTATACGGACTTTTAGTCTATTCCCCGCGCATGCGGGGATGAACCGTTGGGCGTCCCTTGGGATTTGACTTGGTCCTGCTATTCCCCGCGCATGCGGGGATGAACCGGATACAGAACTAAAAAGGCAGCGATGGACTGCCTATTCCCCGCGCATGCGGGGATGAACCGCTGTCGTATTCGTACTGCCTTAACCCTCTGTCCTATTCCCCGCGCATGCGGGGATGAACCGTTTGCATTTCGGCCTCTCTGACTTACCTGTCCCTATTCCCCGCGCATGCGGGGATGAACCGACTTAACAGTGCTGGTAACCGTTGACAGTAAGCTATTCCCCGCGCATGCGGGGATGAACCGCCCGAGATCCTCATACCACTGAGGGAGCATGGCTATTCCCCGCGCATGCGGGGATGAACCGAGATAGATACTGCGACCGATGGTCTTGATACACTATTCCCCGCGCATGCGGGGATGAACCGTCTGCATAATACCCGGCCGCGTGCAAATCACACTATTCCCCGCGCATGCGGGGATGAACCGCCGTTGGGTTCGAGGAAAACGTGGAAGTCGCACTATTCCCCGCGCATGCGGGGATGAACCGCTGTTGATTTTACCGGACATGGCTAACTCCTTCTATTCCCCGCGCATGCGGGGATGAACCGGCTCTTTTTCTGGCTCGCCGGGCATATACAGACTATTCCCCGCGCATGCGGGGATGAACCGTGTCCGGATCTTTTTTGTGCGCCGCGGTAAAACTATTCCCCGCGCATGCGGGGATGAACCGGCATAGGCCGACGCGAGGTACGGTATCATTGACTATTCCCCGCGCATGCGGGGATGAACCGTTGGCATTTAATTCTCCTTCAGGGGGTCGTCTCTATTCCCCGCGCATGCGGGGATGAACCAGGCGTTCTCGAACGTCCG
>SWCA01005205.1_pt1 | contig 99016 bp, 89 predicted proteins | sample 4692961 | NCBI WGS metagenome assembly SWCA01 (sample SAMN10267275, study PRJNA491770) | bioreactor metagenome | isolation source: DHS bioreactor inoculated with | place: Japan: off Shimokita Peninsula | reverse complement strand
AGGGGACTAGGGGACTAGGGGACTAGGGGACTAGGGGACTAGGGGACCAGGGGACCAGGGGAACATGCCGACACGCATGCCCCGCTGACGAAGGTTCCGTTCAGCCCTGACTGGCGTTGCCGCGGATCGCGAGGCGACATCCACACCGGCGCACGCGGCCCGGTCAGTTTCCCGACGACTTGGCGAAGATCCCGGCGGTCTCGGCCGCCATGCGGATCGCCTTCGCCTTGTTCACCGTTTCCTGGTATTCCGCTTCCGGGTCGCTGTCATAGACCACGCCGCCACCAGCCTGCATGTAGAGCTTGCGGTCCTTGACCACGGCGGTGCGCAGCGCGATGCACATGTCCATGTCGCCATTGGCGGCGAAATAGCCGACACCGCCGCCATAGATGCCACGCTTTTCCGGCTCCAGCTCGTCGATGATCTCCATCGCCCGCACCTTGGGCGCGCCCGAGACGGTGCCCGCCGGCAGCCCAGCCAGCAGGGCCGAGAGCGCGTCGTGTTCATCGCTGAGTTCGCCGACCACGTTGGAAACGATGTGCATCACGTGCGAATAGCGCTCGATGATGAATTCCTCGGTCGGCCGCACCGTGCCGATCTTCGAGACCCGCCCGGCATCGTTGCGGCCGAGATCGAGCAGCATCAGGTGCTCGGCCAGTTCCTTCTGGTCCGACAACAGGTCTTGCTCCAGTGCCTTGTCCTGCTCGGGCGTCTTGCCGCGCGGCCTCGTGCCGGCGATCGGGCGCACCGTCACCTCGTTGCCGAAGACCCGCACGAGAATTTCGGGCGACGCGCCGACCACCTGGAAACTGCCGAAGTTGAAATAGAACAGGAAGGGCGAGGGGTTGGTGCGCCGCAGGCTGCGATAGAGCGCGAAGGGCGGCAGGGTAAAGTCCTGGCTCCAGCGCTGCGACGGGACGACCTGGAAGATATCGCCCGCGACGATATACTCCTTGGCCTTTTCCACCACCGCGAGGTAGTCGGCCTTGGCGAAATTCGACACCGGTTCGGCCACCGGCGTGGCTTCGCCGAGGTCATGGGTGGTCGGCGGCTGGCGTTCGAGATCGCGCAGCGCATCCATCACCCGTTCGGCGGCCTGCGCATAGGCGGCGCGCGCCGACAGCCCCGAGCCCTGGAACGCCGGCGAGACGAGGATCACCTCGCCTTTCACCCCGTCGAGCACCGCCACCACCGAGGGGCGCATCATCATCGCGTCGGGCAGGCCCAAGGGGTCGGGGTTCACGTTCGGCAGGTGCTCGACCAGCCGGATCATGTCATAGCCGAGATAGCCGTAGAGCCCCGCCGACGAGGCGGGCAGATCGTCGGGCAGGTCGATCCGGCTTTCGGCCAGCACGCTGCGCAGGGCGGTGAGCGGATCGGCCTCCATGTCTTCCCAGGCGTCGGGATCGAAGCGTGCCTGCCGGTTGATGCGCGCGGCCTCGCCGTGGCATTGCCAGATCAGGTCGGGCTTCATCCCGATCATCGAATAGCGCCCGCGCACTTCGCCGCCGGTAACGCTTTCGAGAATGAAGCTGTCTTTCTTCGCCTCGGCGAGCTTGAGCATCAGCGAAACCGGGGTGTCGAGGTCGGCGGCGAGCCGGGTGTAGACCACCTGGTTCTGCCCGGCCTCCCAGCCCTTCTCAAACGCTTCGAAACTGGGGGTCAGGGCCACGGGTCACCTCACTGGAACGAAGCGTTGACGGCGTTGATCATCGCCTGGTCGAGAACGATCCCCGCCTCGGCTTCGATCGCTGCGGAAAAGGCCGATTGCACGTCGAGCGCCAGCGCCTGCGCGGTGCTTTGCGAAAACGCGGCCTTGAGCGCCAGCGCGTCCTGCGAGACCTGGTCGGCGCTGTGGATCGCGTCGAGGCGGATCAGAACCGCGCCGTCGGCATCCTCGACCACCTGCCAGGCGCCGGTCTCGTCGAGTGCAAACACCTGTTCGACCATCGCCGGCGGGGTGCCGTCGATATAGGCGTCGCGGGTCTGGCCGGTTTCGACGATTTCCGTCAGGCCCAGGCTCGCCGGGCTGGCGCCGCCGGACATCTCGCCGATCATCTCTTCGGCGCGGGCAACGACGCGGGCAACGGTTTCCTGCGCCTGCCACCCGGCGATGGCCGCCGCGCGCACTTCGTCGAGGCTCTGCAGGCGCGGGGCAACGACCTCGTCGAGCCGCAACGCGAACAACCCGCCATCCGACAGATCGTTGATTTCGGGATAATCGCCGTCTTCCACCAGCGTGGCCGCTTCGCGGAAGGCGTCATAGGCGGCAATGCCGTCGCTCTCGCCGCCGGTCCAGTCAAGCTGGGCAAGGGTCATGCCGTGTTCGCTGGCAAGGTCTTCCAGCGTGGCGCCGCCTGCCAGCGCGTCGTCAAGCTCGGTCACCATGTCCGAGAGCAACCGGCGCGCCGCGTCGGCGGCGTAGTCGGCCTTCAGCCCGTCGCGGGCTTCGTCGAAGGTGGTTTCATGGGCATTCAGGATCGCGTTCATCCGAAACAGCGCCGGGCCGAGATCGGTGGTCACCGGACCGGCGACGGCGCCGGGCGCGTCGAGCGCGAATACCGCCTCGCCCGCCGATCCGAGTTCATCCACGGTCACGTCGCCAAGGTCGATATCGGCGAGGGTCAGGCCGCGATCGGCCACCAGATCCTCGAAGCTGGCGCTGCCATCGGCGAGGCGGGCGGCGGCGGCTTCGGCATCGGCCTCGGAGCCGAAGACCAGCCGTTCCACCAGCCGCCGTTCGGGGCTTGTGAACTCGTCAATCCGGTCGTCATAGAGCGCGCGCAGCTCGTCGTCGGTCACCTCGATCTGGTCGATCACGTCTTCGGGGCGCAACCAGACATAGGTGATCTTGCGGGTCTGGGGCAGGGTGAAGGCCTCGGGGTTTGCCTCGTAATAGGCCGTCAACGCGGCCTCGTCGGGCGTGCCCACCGGGGTGTCGAGCACCGAGGCATCGACCTTCGCCCAGGTGAAATCGCGCGCCTCGCGCACCCAGCCATAGAGCGTATCGGTATAGGTCGCGGGCACGGCGATACCGTTGGTTACCGCGCTTTGCAGGATCATCCGCGCCACTTCCGAGCGCAGGCTTTCCTCGAAATCGCCCGCGGTCAGCCCCGATTGCTGGAGCACGAATTGGTAGGTTTCACGGTCAAAACTGCCGTCGATCCCGGCGAAGGCCGAGATATCGCGGATCCGGGCGGCAAGCTCGGCATCGCCGACCGACACCCCGAGCCGGGCGGTTTCGTTCTCGAGCGCGACCTGTCCGATCACGGTTTCAAGCGCCGCGCGGTCAAGCCCGAAGCTCTGGGCCTGCGCAAAAGTCAGCCGCTGCCCGGCCTCGGCCTGGATCGCGTTGAGCTGGGCGTTGACCTCACGGAAATAGCGGTCGGCGCCGATCTCGGTATCGCCGACCTTGCCGATCGCGGTCACGCCGCCGCCGAAGTTGAACGAACCGAAGCCGACGAGGCCGACGAGCACCAGCCCCATGATGATCCAGACGAAGGTCCGGCTGATCTTGTTTTTCGCCATCGACATGGTTGGTCCACTCCCGCTTTTGTCTGTGCGGTTCTAGGCATTTGCCGGGGAAATGCCAACAGGGAAAGGGCGCTGCGGATCGCGGCTTTGCGGCCGTCAGCCGCAGGGGGTGAGCGCCCGCAGCCGGGCAAACAGCGTGGCGATGCCGCCCGCGTCGATATTGGCGAAGGCGATGCGGATCTGGCGCGCCGCCGCCGGATCGCCGGGCGGCATGAACATCGTGCCGGGCAGGGCGAGCACGCCGATCTCGCGCACCATGCGCTGGCACAAGGCGTGGGAGGATTCACCCGCAAAGGGATGCTCGACATAGGCGAAATAGGCCCCGGCACCGCGGAGCCGCCAGCCGGGCAGGGCGGCGAAACCTTCCTCGATCAGGCCGCGGCGGGCGAGGATCTCGGCCCGCTCCCCGGCCAGCCATTGGCCGAGGTTGCGCATCCCCCAGAGCGCGGCGCGCTGGCCGATCTGGTTGGGGCAGATGGCGACGGTATCGAGAAACTTCTCGACCTCGAGCATCCGGGCAGGCGAGGTGGCGAGCGCGCCGACGCGGTGACCGGTGAGCCGGTAGGCCTTGGAGAAGGAATAGAGATGGAGGAAGGTCTCGTCCCAGTCAGGCTCGGCAAACAGCGCATGGGGCGGAGCCGGGCGGCTGTCGAAGTCGCGGTAGGTCTCGTCGACGATCAGCGCCAGCCCGTGTGCCTTGGCGAGCCGGTAGAAGGCCATCACCAGATCGGCGGGGTATTCGACGCCACCGGGATTGTTGGGCGTGACCAGCACGATGGCGCGGGTTCTGTCGGTCAGGAGCGCCTCGGCGTCGGCGGGCGAGGGCAGAAGCTCGGCGTCGGTGGCCAGCGGCACGGTCTCGATCCCGGCGATGTCGAGCCACATCTGGTGGTTGAAATACCACGGTGCCGGCAGGATCACCGCGTCGCCGGGACCGGCCAGCGTGGCGACGGCGGCGGCGAAGGCCTGGTTGCAGCCGGAGGTGATCGCCACCTGTTCGGTCGCGACCGCACCGCGATAGATCTGCGAAATCCGGGAGGCCAGTTCGGCGCGCAGATCCGGCAGGCCGAGGACCGGGCCGTAGAGATGGGCGGCATCGTCGTGCAGCGCCGCCTCGGCGATCGCCGCGCGCAACCCCGGCGGCGGCGGCGCGGCGGGCGCGGCCTGGCTGACATTGAGCAGCGGCCGGTCAGCCGGAAAGCTCACGCCGTCGAGCCACTTTTTCGCTTCGACCACGGCTGACGGGGACGTGCGGGCGAGGTTGGGGTTGATCGGTGGCATGGCGTTCGCCTCGTTGCGGGATGGGGGCGCTGCCCCCAGACCCCCGGAGTATTTGCGCCAAGAAAAAGGGGTCAACCGGCCTGGGTGATCCGGGCCAGCCCCTCGATCCTGGCCTTGGCCGCGCCGGAATCGATGCTTTCGCGGGCCATCTCGACGCCCTCGGCGAGCGATCCGGCCTTGTCGGCGACCACCAGGGCGGCGGCGGAATTGAGCAGCACCGCATCGCGGTAGGCGCCGGGGGCCCCGGCCAGCAGCGCGGCGAAGGCGGCGCCGTTCTCTTGCGGCGTGCCGCCGAGAATGGCCTCGAAGGGATGCACCGGTAGCCCGGCCTCTCCGGGATGCAGCTCGCGCTCGCTGATCGTGCCAGCCTCGAGGGCCGCTACCCAGCTTATTCCGGCAATCGACAGCTCGTCGGTGCCGTCGCCGCCATGGACCAGCCAGGCCTTTTCGCTGCCGAGGGCGCGCAGCGTTTCGGCCATCGGCCGGATCATCTCGCGCGAGAACGCGCCGGTGAGCTGGCGGGTGACATGGGCGGGATTGGTGAGCGGCCCGAGGATGTTGAAGATCGTGCGCGTCGCCAGTTCCTGCCGGGCGGGCATGACATGGGCAATCGCCGGGTGATGCATCGGCGCCATCATGAAGGCGATGCCGACCTCCTCGAGCGCGCGTTCCACAACCTCGGGGCCGACCATCACGTTCACGCCCATCTGCCCCAGCGCATCGGCCGCCCCGGATTTGGACGACAGGTTGCGGTTGCCATGCTTGGCCACGACCACGCCGGCACCGGCGGTGACGAAGGCGGTGGCGGTGGAGATATTGAGCGTGCCCTTGCCGTCGCCACCGGTGCCGACGATGTCGATCGCGCCCGCAGGCGCATGGACGCGCTTGCACCTGGCGCGCATCACGCTGGCGGCGGCGGCGTATTCGTCGACGGTTTCGCCGCGGGTGCGCAGGGTCATCAGCAGCCCGCCGATCTGGCTCGGCGTGGCTTCGCCGTTGAACAGGATCTCGAAGGCGGCCTCGGCCTCGGCGCGGCTGAGCGGGCGCTCGACGGCGGCGGCGATCAGCGGCTTCAGCGCCTCGCTCATGCGGCCACCATCTTGTGGCGCGCCACCTCGTCGAGGAAGTTTTGCAGCATCGCGTGGCCGTGTTCGGAGCGGATCGATTCCGGGTGGAACTGGACGCCTTCGATCGGCAAGGTCTTGTGGCGCAGCCCCATGATCGTGCCATCGTCGAGCCAGGCGGTGACCTCGAGCGCATCGGGCAGGCTTGCGCGCTCGACCACCAGCGAATGGTAGCGGGTGCCTTTGAGCGGCGAGGGCAGTCCGGCGAACACGCCCGCACCGCCATGGTGGATCAGGCCCATCTTGCCGTGCACGATCTCGTCGGCGCGCACAACCTTGCCGCCAAAGGCCTGGCCGATCGACTGGTGACCGAGGCAAACGCCCAGGAGCGGCACGCCAAGCTCACCGGCGGCAAGGCTGAGCGGCAGGCAGATCCCGGCCTGATCGGGATCGCAGGGGCCGGGCGAGAGCACGATGCCGTCGGGGCGCAGCGCCAATGCCTGTTGCACATCGAGCGCATCGTTGCGGTGCACGACAACCTCGGCCCCAAGCTCCCCGAGATAATGCACGAGGTTGTAGGTAAAACTGTCGTAATTGTCGATCAGCAGGATCATGGCTGCGTCCGGCAAAGGGGGTTTTCTGGTTGAGCCCAAGGGGTATACATGTTCTGAGCCGCTGCCAAGGGCGAACCGGCGGCGTGAGCAGGCGAAAAGGGGATCGAGCGTGGCACGAGGGCTAATCTCGGGAGTCGTTGCGGGTGTGGTGGTGTCCGGGCTGGGGCTGGGCGCCGCATCGCTGATGATGGGACCGGTCGAGACCGTGACCGTGCCGCGCCCGGTGGAAGATACCGCGCCTGTTGCCGTGGCCCCGCAGCCGGAAGCGCCGGAGGCCGGGGAGGCCGAGGCTCCCGCACTACAGGATGAACCCGGCGCGGATATCGCCAGCGCCGGGACCGATACGCCCGAGGCGGCGGCAGACGAAACCGAGACAGGCGACGAGAGCGAGGCAGAGACAGCGGGCGTCGACGGCACAGATGCTGACGCCGCGCCTGTGGTGGACGCCCCGGCGCTCGCCGCGCCGGAGACCCCGGACGAGGAGGTGAACGAGCCTGCACCAGCGCCCGAAGCAGCGCCGGAGACGGCTGCTGAGCCAGTGATGGATGTGCCCCCCGAGATCGAGACGGCGCCCGAGATGGAAGCCGCGCCCGGCCCGCAGCCTCTGCCCGAGACGGAGCCAGCGCCCGAGACGGAGCCAGCACCCGAGGCGGAGGCCGCACCCGAGGCGGAGGCCGCAGCGGCGCCTGACGACACGCCCGAACCACGGACCATACCCGAACCCGCCGCTGTGCCCGCAACCGAGCCTGCCCCTGCGCCGACGGACGAGCCGGTTGATGCTCCCGCGCTGCAAGCGATGTCGGAACCGGCCACCGTTGCCGAGGATGCGACCCCAGATCCGGCCCCGACGCCCGTCCCGGCCCCGCCGCCCGAGCCAGCCCCTGCCGACGATGCCGTTGCGAAGCCCGCGCCAGAGCCGATGCCCGAGCCGCAGCCGGCCGAACCGCTGGACCCGGAGGTGGAAACCGCGCCCACACCGCAACCTGCGCCAAGCGTTGAAACCGCGCCCGTGCCGCTGCCGGCACCGGCCGTTGAGCCAGCCCCCACCCCGCAACCAGCGCCAAGCAGTGGCCCCGCGCCCGCATCGCAACCCGAGCCCGAAGCAGAGCCGGTTGGCAAAACCGACCAACTGCCCCTCATCGTCGTCGAGCCCGAACCTGGCGCGACCGGCGACGCGGTGATTGATGTGACCCCGGAGGAAGAGATGACCCCGGGCGAGCAGGCCGCCGCCACGGTGGTGACCGGGCGCTTGCCCCGGATCGGCGATGTGCCGGTCGAGGCGGTCGAGGCCCCGGCGCCCGAGCCGGCGCTCAGCCGCAATGCGATTGCCTTTTCCACCAGCGGCGACCAGCCGCTGCTGGCCTTTGTGTTGATCGACACCGGCGCCGACAGGACCACCTTGGGCGACCTCGACAAGTTGCCGTTTCCGGTGACGGTGGCCGTCGATGCCAGCGCCGCCGATGCCGCGGATGCCATGGCCTTCTACCGCGCCCAGGGGGCCGAAGTGGCGCTGATCGTGCCGCTGCCCAGCGGGGCGACGCCGACGGATGTCGATGTGACCATCGAAGCCTACGCGCCGCTGCTGGCCGGGGCGGTGGCGGTGCTGGCCGAGGACGATCTCGGCTTTCAGACTCTGGGCGACGGAGCCGTGCAACTGGCCACCAATCTTGCCGAGAGCGGGCATGGGCTGGTGTCCTTTCCGTCGGGGCTCAATACCGGCCACAAGGCGGCGCTGAAGGCCGGGGTCAGGGCCGGGCTGGTGTTTCGCGATCTCGACAGCAAGGGCCAGGATGCGCCGGTGATCCGGCGGTTCCTCGACAATGCCGCCTTCCGCGCGCGCAGCGAAGATGGCGTGATCGTCATTGCCCGCACCGAACCCGAAACGCTCCAGGCGCTGCTCGAATGGTCGCTCGGCACGCGGGCTCAGTCGGTGGCGCTGGCGCCGCTTTCGGCGGTGCTTCTGGGCGACTGATTCACCCCCTCGGGCTGGGCAACGCGGCGATCTGGAAAGCCGGGCGCGCGAAAATCGTTGCAAATGAGACAGACGGGTTGACCCATCGCGACCGCCCTCCGTCGGGCAGGGTGCCCGGTCCGGGGCGCCGGCTTCGTGCAGTGCGGCGCAGGGCCGCGACATTGTTACACGCCTGAAATGGTGCCGGAATTTTCCCCGCACACGCGTCCCGGCCGGCGCAATTGCCGCGTTGCGGCGCCGGGCAGGGGGTAACGTATCGACATATCGAGATAAAAAAGGTTTTGCGGGTCAACGAGTTCCCCGCCTACAATCGAGGCTGGCGAACGTCACGTGATGGAGGAACGCAGTGATCAAGACGCGAATTGTCGCAGCCGTGCTGGCAGGGTTTGTCTCGCAAGCGGCTTACGCCGAAGAAATCGGCGATCCGGCCGCCGGTGAAAAGGTGTTCAAGGAATGCGCCAAATGCCATCAGGTCGGACCGGATGCGGTCAACCGGGTCGGCCCGATACTCAATGACGTCTTCGGCCGCCAGGCGGGCACGGTCGAGAGCTTCACCCGATACTCGAAAGGGATCGTGCGGATGGGGGTCGACGGGTTGACCTGGGATCTCGAACATCTCGATGTCTATCTCGAAAACCCGAAATCGCTGGTCAGCGGCACGCGGATGTCATTCCGTGGCCTGAAGGACCCGCAGGAGCGGGCCGACGTGATCGCCTATCTGCGCACCTTCTCGGCCAGTCCGCAGAACATTCCCGAGGCCGCCCCCACAGCGCTGCCGCACGAGGTGGCGCTGACGCCGGAAGTGCTCGCCATCGTCGGCGACCCGGCTTACGGCGAATATCTCGCGGCTGAATGCAGCACCTGTCACCAGGTCGATGGCGATGACGCGGGCATTCCCTCGATCACCGGCTGGCCGGAAGAAGATTTCGTCGTCGCGATGCATGCTTACAAAGCGCAGGTGCGCCCGCATCCGGTCATGCAGATGATGGCAGGACGATTGACGGACGAAGAGATCGCGGCACTGGCCGCGTATTATGCGGGCCTCGGCGCAGAATAGCACCGGGCCGGTTTTTCCATGGGAGGACGTTGACATGACATTGACAAGACGAGGGTTTGTTGGGGCTGGCCTCGCGGCCGCATCGCTCTATGCGCCGGCGCTTCACGCGGCCAGCGGCAGGCCGAAGGTGGTGGTGATCGGCGGCGGGGCAGGCGGGGCCACCGTGGCGCGCTATATCGCCAAGGACAGCGATGGCGCGATCGACGTCACCCTGATCGAGCCCACCCGCACCTATTACACCTGCTTCTTCTCCAACCTCTATCTCGCCGGGTTCCGCACCCTCGAGAGCATTGCCCACAGCTATGGCACATTGGCGGCCGAATACGGCATCAACGTCGTGCATGACTGGGCCATCGGCGTCGACCGCGATGCGCGCACGGTGAGCCTCGCCGGTGGCGCGACGCTGAGCTATGACCGTCTGGTCCTGAGCCCAGGCATCGACTTCATCGACGGCGCCGTGCCCGGCTGGGACGTGACCGCGCAGAACGCCATGCCGCATGCCTACAAGGCCGGGTCGCAGAGCGAATTGCTCAAGGCCCAGATCGAGGCGATGCCGGAAGGCGGGCTGTTTGCGATGGTCGCGCCGCCGAACCCCTACCGCTGTCCGCCGGGGCCCTATGAGCGGGTGTCGATGGTGGCGCACAAGCTGCGAGCCGAGAACCCGACCGCCAAGATCCTCGTGCTCGACCCGAAGGAGAGCTTCTCCAAACAGGGCGTTTTCGAGGAGGGCTGGGCCAACCATTATCCCGGCATGATCGACCGTATCGGCCCGGAATTCGGCGGTGCCGACGTGAGCGTCGATCCCGAGGCGATGACGGTCACGATCGACGGCGAGGTCACCAAGGTCGATGTCTGCAACGTCATCCCGGCGATGAAGGCGGGCCGGATCTGTGAGATTGCCGGCGTGAACGACGGCAACTGGGCGCCGGTCTCGGGCCATACGATGCAAAGCCGGATCGACGCCAACGTCTACGTGCTCGGCGACGCCACCAACCAGGGTGACATGCCGAAATCCGGCTTCTCGGCCAACAGCCAGGCGAAGGTGGCGGCGATGGCGATCCGCTCCGAGCTGACCGGCTCGCAGCTCTTCCCGGCGAAGTTCACCAACACCTGCTGGTCGCTCATCGACACCGACGACGGCGTCAAGGTGGGTGCGAGCTACGAGGCGAACGACGAGAAGATCGCCAGTGTCGGCAGCTTCGTCAGCCAGCCCGGCGAGGACGCCGAAATGCGCAAGCAGAACTACGAGGAAAGCCTCGGCTGGTATGCGGGCATCACCGCCGACATGTTCGGCTGACGCGCACTGCATGAGGTGACCCAAGCGGCGGCGGGGCAACCCGCCGCCGTTTTCGTGCGCCCGCGCGGATGTCCGGCGCGGCCCCCTGCCTTTCTTTGGTCTGCAAATACCTCGGGGGGTGCCGGGGGGCAGCGCCCCCCGGCGGATCGTCCCGCGTCAGCGGGGCGAAATCACGCTTGCGCCTTCGCCAGCGCCTGGTCGAGATCGGCGATCAGGTCGTCGGCGTCTTCGATGCCGATCGACAGCCGCACCACGTTGTCGCCGGCGCCCGCCGCCACGCGCTGTTCGGGGCTGAGCTGGCGGTGGGTGGTCGAGGCCGAGTGGATGATCAGCGACCGGGTATCGCCGAGGTTGGCGACGTGCGAGAACAGCTCCAGCGCGCCCACCAGCTTCACGCAGGCCTCGTAACCGCCCTTCAGCGTGACCGTAAACAGCCCGCCCAGGCCCTTGGGATAGACCCGCCGGGCGCGCTCGTAATAGGGCGAACTGGGCAGTCCGGCATAGCTCACCGCCTCGATCCGGGGATCGGCCTCGAGCCATTCGGCCACTTTCTGGGCGTTCTCGTTGTGCTTCTGCATCCGCAGGCTCAAGGTTTCGATGCCCATCAGGGTATAATGCGCACCCTGCGGGTTCATCGTCATGCCCAGATCGCGCAGGCCCACGGCGATGCCATAGAAGGTGAAGGCCATCGGCCCCAGCGCCTCGTGAAACTTGATGCCGTGATAGGCTGGTTCCGGTTCGCTGAGCGAGGGGAACTTGCCGCTGGCCGACCAGTCGAACGTGCCGCTGTCGACGATCGCGCCGCCGGTCACTGTGCCGTTGCCGGTGAGGTATTTGGTGGTCGAATGCACCACCAGCGTGGCGCCGTGCTCGATCGGCCTGCACAGGTAGGGCGTGGCCGAGGTGTTGTCGACCACCAGCGGAAGGCCGGCGTCATTGGCGACCTTGGCGATGGCGTCGAGATCGGTGGGCACGCCCGCCGGGTTGGCGATGCTCTCGCAGAAAATCGCCCGGGTGTTGTCGTCGATCGCCGCGGCAACCGCGGCCGGATCGTCGAAATCGACGAACTTCGCCGACCAGCCGAAGCGTTTGAACACCTGCGTGAACTGCGTGTAAGTCCCGCCGTAAAGCCTTGTGGACGCGATGATATTCAGCCCCGGACCCATCAGCGGATAGAGCGCCATGATCTGGGCGGCATGGCCCGACGAGGTGCAGACGCCACCGGCGCCGCCTTCGAGCGCGGCGATCCGGTTGGCCAGCGCGCCGACGGTCGGGTTGGTCAGCCGCGAATAGATGTAGCCCACTTCCTGAAGGTTGAAGAGCGCCGCGGCATGGTCGGCGTCGCGAAACACGTAAGCGGTGGTCTGGTAGATCGGCACCTGGCGCGCGCCGGTGGCCGGGTCCGGCTCGGTGCCGGCGTGAATCTGCAATGTATCGAATCCGAGGTCTTTGGTCATTCGGTCTCTCCCTGTTCGGTTCCGGGCGCGAGGCTACGGCAGGGCCGGGCCGGGGGCAATCGACTAGACGAGAAAGGAACAAATTTCCGCGCCGGGCCGCGGCGCGACGCGGTCGTTTCGCTGTGGCGGCCTTTGCTGGCACGCCCGGTTTGCGACAGGCAGGCGCCGTCAGGGCAGGCGGGCAAGCTGCAAGGCGTGGGCGGCGATATCGCCGGGCCAATCCGTCATCGCGGCGGCGAACCCCGCCGCATCACCGGCATAGAGGCTGCGAAGCGCGGCCTCGTAGCCGGGCAGGTCGCCCGCGATGGCGGTGAGGAAGCGGTAGGCGGCATCGGGGTTCGGCCCGCCACCATCGGCCTGCATCGCCGCTTCGACAAGGCGGCGCAGCGCTGCCGAGGCGCCGCCGCGCTGGCGCGCGAGCCAGTCCCAGTGCCGCGGCAGCAGGGTGACCTCGCGCGCCTTGACGCCGAGCCGGGGCCTCCCGCGCGGCCGCGCGCCGGGGCGAAAGCCGACCGGGTCGCGCGGTTCGGTGCAGGTCAGGTCGAGATCGGTCTCGCGCCCGGTCTCGTCGCAAAACACCATCAGCCCGGCCGGGTGCGGCCCGTCGCCGGCCAGCGCCCGCGTCAGCGCCGCGCGGCTGCCACGGGCGCGAAGGGTGGGGCCGATGAAGGCGGTGAAGGTGGCATCGTCCATATTTACATCCGGGTAAAACAGGGGTATCGGCCATTTATACCCGGATCAAAAGAAAGGCAAGCCGGATGGGCGACAAGATTGACAGGCGCGCGGCCAAGACCGCCTGGCGCGAGCGCAAGGCCGATTGGGCGGTGGTCGCGCTGCGGATCGGCGGCCGGACGTGGCTCAAGCTCACGCCGGAGCCGGAGGCCTTCGGCAACCGGATGCGCTTCATGCTGCGTCAGGGCGGCGGGGCCGGGCTGGCGCCGGGCATGGCCGAGGCGTGGCGACAGGCGGGTGCGGTGGAGATCGACGTGCTCGAGCGGCTGGACCCGGCGCTGCCCGAGATATCGCGCGAGCGGGTGGGCGCGGCGCGGCTCGATCATTGGCAAGGCGTGCTCGGCGCGGCGCTGGTCTGAGCTCAGCGCAGCCAGTAGCCTTCGCGCTTGAGACGGTTGCGCAGGATCTTTTCGGTCCGGGGCAGGCCGGCCTTGGCGAACAGCGCGCGCGCCTTCTGCCCCCGGCCATGGTAGATCATCTTCAGCATCGGGTCGTGGGCCTTCAGCACCTTCTTGATCTTGTTGGGCGCGGAGGCGGCCTCGATCACCTCGATCACCCGGTCGCTTTCGCGGGCATAGGCCATCCCCAGCACCCGCCAGTGGCAGGAGATATCGCCGTCGAGCCCGTCAAGCTCGGGGCCGGGCCGCCCGCCGCCGAAGGAATGGATCACCAGCGGCAGCGCCACCTGGTCGAGCCACGGGTTGAGCGATTGCAGCACCAGCTCTTCGGGCGGGTCGTCGCGGATCGCCAGCGCATAGCCGAGAAAGCGCTGGCCGAAGGCGGCGGGATCGGCGCCGAAGAACCAGCCGGCGTTGAAATAGAGGTACCGCGCCCAGTATTCGTCGGGTTCGGTCAGGTCGAGGCTGCTGTCGAAGTCGAGCCCGAACTTGTCGTAGAGCGCCTTCCAGGTCTGGGCATAGCCCGGCCCGTAAAGCTCGATCTCGGGCCAGGTGCCCTCGCGCCGCATCGACGCGGCGGGGCGGGCGACATCGAAGGCGACCTCGGAGAGCGGGCCGGTGATGACGGTATCGCTGTCAAAGAAAACGAAGGGTTCACCGGCGGGCAGGGTGGCGAGCGCCTCGATCTTGTTGCCCTGCGGATAGGCGGCGCCGAAATGGCGCGCCTCGAAGGGCACGATCTCGGCACCCTGATCCTCGAGCGCGCTGCGCAGATCCGGCTCGATGCGCGGGTCACCGGGCCAGGCGCCGCCGGGCTGCGGTTCGGCGACGATGAGCCGCCCGCAAAAGCCGGGATCGGACAGTCGCAGCGAGGCGGCGAACAGCAGCGCCTCATATTGCAGCCGCCCGGCCTGGCCGACCACCATCACGTTGACGTGTGCGGGATTTTTCGCCTGTCTGCCCATCGGCTCTTTGCCAGCCCCTCGAATTTCTGCCAGTATACGGCGAAGAGGTGCGAGGGAAAGATGCGCCCGTTGTTTTGTGCAGGAATCGGTATGAAAACTCTCAACAAGATCGCGCTGGCTCTGGCATTCGCGCTGGGGCTTGCCGTGCCTGCGCTGGCGCAGCAATTTACCACCGCCGCCGAGGTCAAGCCGATGCTTGACGCCACCAAGTCACGCTGGATTTCGGTGCGCGAATATGACGGCAAGGATCTGCTGTATTTCACCAACCTGCTGACCTGGCGCTGCGGGCTCGATGCGATTCACTACAGCGTGAATGGCGGCGGCGAAAAGCTGTGGGACGGCGAACCCTGCTATGAGGGCGACGCGGTGCCCAACGCCCAGAAAGACGCCAGCAAGTTGCCCTTCGTCACCTTCGCGCTCGGCTCGGTCGAGCAGGTGACGGTGCGCGTCACCTATGACGACGGTCAGAGCGACAGCGCGCGCTACAGCCGGGCCGACATCCTCAGTCAATAACCAGATCGGAGCGGCTTGCGTTGCGCCACCGCTGCCGGGATGGCGCGTTCGTGCGGTGCTATTCGGCGGTGAACTGGCCGTAATCGCCGCCGAGAAACACCCGCGCGCTGGGGTCGGGCTCGGTGGTCACCCGGTCGATATGGGCGATGATCACGGTATGGTCCCCGGCGTCGATGCGGTCGCGGATGGTGCATTCGAACCGCACCGGGCAGCCGGCGATCAGCGGCACGCCCTGGTCTGAGAGCGCATAGTCGCAATGCTCGAAGGCTTCGGCGCTGGTCGCGAAGGCCCAGGTGATCGCGTCTTGCCCGGTGCCCATCACGTGCAACGCGAATTTCGCCGCGCCGACGAAGGCATCGTGGCGTTGCGATGCCTTGGCCGGGCACCAGAGCAGCAGCGGCGGATCGAGCGAGACCGAGGTGAAGCTGTTGGCTGTAATCCCGATCGGCCCGCGCGCGCCCTGTGCGGTCACCACCGTCACGCCGGTTGCAAACCGTCCGAAAGCCCTGCGCAGATCGCGTGCCGTTTCCGGGCCGGGGATGAAACTGTCAGCCATCGGTGGTCCTGCGGCCACGTGCCGCCGTCGCGATCGGGCGAGGGCGGCCGGGGCAAAAGAGGTCAGCTGGTGCTCGCACCTGGCTCGCCGGGCATATCGGCTGGCAGGGTGCAGAACATTTCATAGATCACTTCGAGGATACGGCGGGGGCGATCGTCGGCAAGCGAATAGTAGATCGCCTTGCCGTCACGCCGGGGCATGACCAGCCCTTCCATCCGCAGCCGGGCAAGCTGTTGCGACACCGCCGCCTGGCGGGCATGGAGCAATTGCTCAAGTTCGGTGACCGACTTTTCGCCGGTTACAAGGGCGCAGAGAATCATCAACCGACCCTCGTGGCTGATTGCCTTGAGCAGCGCCGATGCGTCGCAGGCGCTCGCCATCATCTTGTCCATGTCTTCGTCCGACATGTCCTCGCTGATAACCGGCGTGTCCATCACGTGTGTCTCGTCCTGCAACTGCGGCGTTTTAACTCACATACGCCATTGCACCCTTTGGATCAATTCGCTTGCCCGAATTCGAATGTGATTGTCCGAATTTTCACACCATATTTGGGCAAACGGCAAAAGGAATTGTTTTTTTGCAGTGAAATCCATTATGTATTCAGAAAATTGCATATGAGGTCTTTACGCCCCGCTTTGCCATACCTAAATGGGGTTCAAGCACGCAGGCCCCGATCGGGTGCCGCGACCATCGAACCGCCGGGGAACCGGCATATCGCAATTCGTTTCGGGTTCGCCCGGCAACCAGGGAGCAGCCAGATGAAAGATCTTGCCACCGATTATCCCATTGATACAGCAGTCAAACCCGAGGTCGAAGCCTTCTTCGATCCGGCCACCAACACGATCTCCTACGTGGTCAAGGACCCCGCCTCCAACGCCTGCGCGGTGATCGACTCAGTGATGGATATCGACTACGCCGCCGGCCGCATCACCTACGAGCACGCCGACGAGATCATCGCCTATATCGAGAAAAACGGCCTCAAGCTGGAATGGCTGATCGAGACCCATGTGCACGCCGACCACCTCTCGGCCGCGCCCTACATCCAGAAAAAGCTGGGCGGCAAGATCGGCATCGGCGAAAAAATCACCGTTGTGCAGGAAACCTTCGGCAAGGTCTTCAACGAAGGCACCGAGTTCCAGCGTGACGGCTCGCAGTTCGACCGGCTGTTCAAGGATGGCGACAGCTACCAGATCGGCAGCATGACCGCGTTTGCGATGCATACGCCGGGCCATACGCCGGCCTGCATGGTGCACGTGATTGGCGATGCCGGGTTCACTGGCGATACGCTGTTCATGCCCGATGGCGGCTCGGCACGGGCCGACTTCCCCGGCGGCGATGCCGGTGTTCTCTATGACTCGATCCAGAAGGTGCTGGCGCTGCCGGACGAGACCCGGCTGTTCATGTGCCACGATTACGGCCCGAACGGGCGCGACATCCAGTGGGAAACCACGGTGGCCGACGAGAAGGCGCATAACATCCATGTCGGCGCAGGCGCGACGAAGGAAGAGTTCGTCAAGTTCCGCACCGAGCGCGATGCCCAGCTTGCCATGCCGCGGTTGATTATCCCGTCGCTGCAAGTCAACATGCGCGCTGGCGACATGCCCCCGGCGGAAGAAGACGGCAAGGTCTTTCTCAAAGTGCCGGTCAACACGCTCTGATGGCGAGAGGCGCGCGATGAACCGGGATTGGAAAGAACTTGACCAGCAGGTCACGGTAGCGGGCCAGATCCGCCCTGAAGACGTGCCGCATATCGCGGCGGCGGGCTTCAAGGTGGTGATGTGCAACCGTCCGGACGGCGAAGAAGCCGGTCAGCCGGATTGGGACGATATCGTCGAGGCCTGCGCCCATAACGGGATCGTGGCCAAATACGTGCCCCAGGCCGACCGCAATCCGACCGAGTATGCGGTGACCAACTTCGCCAAGGTGATGGGCGAGACCGAAGGCAAGGTGTTTGCCTTCTGTCGCACCGGCACCCGTTGCGAGCTGATCTGGAACGCCGTGAAGGCCCGCCAGATGGCCGGGGCGCTCTAGCCCGCCCGCCGGAGCCAAGACACCGGCCCGCCCCCGGCAACCGGGGGCGGCGCCGTTTGCGACCTGTGATAATCTTGAAAGGGGCCAGCCATGGCTGCCGACCAGAACCGCGCCGGTCTGGGCGCGATCCGCCGCTATTTTCCGATCCTCGACTGGGGCAGGAGCTATCGCCGCGAGACGCTGACGGCCGACCTCGTGGCCGCCGTGATCGTCACCATCATGCTGATCCCGCAATCGCTGGCCTATGCCCTGCTTGCCGGGTTGCCGGCCGAGATGGGGCTCTATGCCTCTATCCTGCCGCTCATCGCCTATGCCGTCTTCGGGACCTCCCGCGCGCTGGCCGTCGGCCCGGTGGCGGTGGTGTCGCTGCTGACCGCCGCCGCGGTGGGCAACCTCGCTTTGCCCGGCACCGCCGACTACATCGCCGCCGCCATCGTGTTGGCCTTCCTGTCGGGGCTGATGCTGGTGGCGATGGGGGTGTTCCGGCTCGGCTTCCTCGCCAATTTCCTCAGCCACCCGGTGATCGCGGGCTTCATCACCGCGAGCGGCATCATCATCGCGGTGTCGCAGCTCAAGCATATTCTGGGCATCGACGCCGCGGGCCACAGCCTGGTGCATATCGTCGAGAGCCTGTGGCACAATCTGGGCGAGACCAACCTGCTCACCCTCGCCATCGGCGCCGGGGCGACGGCGTTCCTGTTCTGGGTGCGCAAGGGGCTGAAGCCGTTGTTGATGCGCCTGGGGCTGGGCAGTGGCCTCGCCGGTGGGCTGGCCAAGGCCGGTCCCGTCGCCGCCGTCGTCATCACCACGCTTCTGGCCTGGGGTTTCGGGCTGGGCGAGCGCGGGGTGAAGCTGGTGGGCGAGGTGCCCTCCGGCCTGCCGCCGCTGACGGTGCCGAGCTTCGACCTTGGCCTCTGGATCTCGCTCGCAGGCTCGGCCTTCATCATCTCGATCATCGGCTTCGTGGAATCGGTATCGGTGGCGCAGACCCTTGCCGCCAAGAAGCGCCAGCGCATCCAGCCCGACCAGGAGCTGGTGGGCCTCGGCGCCTCCAACATCGCCTCCGCGATCTCCGGCGGCTTCCCGGTCACCGGCGGGTTCTCGCGCTCGGTGGTCAATTTCGATGCCGGGGCCGAAACCCCCGCCGCCGGGGCGTTCACTGCCGTCGGCATCACCCTGGCGGCGCTGTTCCTGACGCCGCTTTTGTTCTTTCTGCCTAAAGCCACGCTGGCCGCCACCATCATCGTCGCGGTGCTCAGCCTTGTCGATTTCTCGATCCTGAAGCGCACCTGGATCTACTCCAAGGCCGATTTCGCCGCCGTTGCGGCAACCATCGCGCTGACGCTGGGATTCGGCGTCGAGATCGGCGTGTCGGCGGGGGTGGTGCTGTCGGTGGTGCTGTTTCTCTACAAGACCTCGCGGCCGCATATCGCCGAGGTCGGGTTGGTGCCGGGCACCGAGCATTTCCGCAACGTCAAGCGCCACGAGGTGCTGACCCGTCCGGAAATGATGACGCTGCGGCTGGACGAGAACCTCTATTTCGCCAATGCCCGCTATATCGAGGATTACGTGCTCGCCCGGCTCGAGAAGGGCTGCCCGGTCAAGCACGTGGTGCTGATGTGCTCGGCGGTGAACGTGATCGACCTGTCTGCGCTGGAAAGCCTCGAAGCGATCAACCAGCGGCTCAAGGACATGGATATCAAGCTGCATCTGAGCGAGGTCAAAGGCCCGGTGATGGATCGCCTCAAGCGCACCCATTTCCTCGAGGAACTGACCGGCGAGGTGTTTCTGTGCCAATACGGTGCGATGCAGGCGCTGGCCCCGGTGGAGAAGGGCCGCGCGCCGGTGGCGGCGGCGTAGGGGCGGGCTCCTGCGGTTCAGCCCCCGCGCCGCTTCATCCGTCCGGCGCGCCCGCCGCGGCGCTGCGTGAAGGCGCCGGAGCGCTGCGGCAGCACGTCCATGATCGCGCGGCGCTCGTCATTGGACATCCGCGCCCAGGCGGCGATCTCGTCGCGGCTGCGCAGACAGCCGGTGCACAGCCCGGCCTCGTCGTGGATCACGCAGATCTGCACGCAGGGGGTGAGAGGGCGCTCGCTCACAAATGCCTCATCCGGTCGAGCGCGCCTTGCAGGATATAGCTGGCGGCAACGTGGTCGATCACCTCGGCCCGTCGGGCGCGGGACGTATCGGCCTCGAGCAGCGCGCGTTCGGCGGCGACGGTGGAGAGCCGCTCATCCCAGAAGGTGATCGGCAGCTCGATCAGGCGCGAGAGATTGCGCGCGAAGGCGCGGGTCGACTGGCAGCGCGGCCCCTCGCTGCCATCCATGTTGCGCGGCAGGCCGAGCACCAGCCCGCATATCCGCCGCTCGGCGACAATGGCGGCAAGACGCTCGGCATCGGCGGTGAACTTCTTGCGCCGGATCGTTTCCAGCGGTGTGGCCACCTGCCGCATCCCGTCCGACACCGCGACGCCGATGGTCTTTTCGCCGAAGTCGAGCCCGGCCAGCGCCGCCCCCGGCGGCAGCGCGGCGGCGAAATCGGCGATCTCGTCGTGGATCAATCCACCGCTCCGACCGATTTGGCGGCGGCATGGACCTGCGCCAGCGCCGGGGCATTGTCGGCAAAGGCGATCTCGGCGGCGTCCCAGGCGGCCCTGGCGCGCTCGGTATCGCCCAGCACGCCCAGCACGTTGAACAGCTGAACCCAGCGCTCCGGCGGGCCGCCATCGGTGAGCAACTCGTCTTCAAGACGGCTGACCATGCCTGCGATCATCTCGTTGCGCTCTTCGGCGGTCATCTCCGATGCGGCCGCCATGTCCTCTTCCGAGGGGCCCGACAGCGCCGGCGCGCCGCCAACGGGGGCGTCAAACGGGGTGGCTTCGTCCAGCCCGGCCTCGGCGGCGGCGCTGTCGATCAGCGCCAGATCGTCACGGCGTTCGGCAAAGACATTGCGCGCCTCGCCCCAGATCACCGCGGCACGGTCCATATCGCCCTGAACGCCAAGCGCACGGATCAACTCGGCCCAGTCGGCGGCCTGGCCGCCCTGGCTGGCGAGCCGGTCCATCAGCCGGGCAACCAGCGCGTCGATCGCGGCGGCGCGCTCTTCCGGGGTCATCGTTTCGGAGGCGGCGATCTCGGCGGCGGAAGGGCCGGAGACGGTGGATTGCAACTGCGGCGGGGTATAGTCGACCCCGGCCATCGCCGCGAGCCTGCCGATTTCGGCCCTGATCGGCGGCACCCAGGGCTCGGACGGATCGGAACTTTCCAGCAGGTCGCGCCAGATATTGAAGGCAACGTCGGGCCGCCCGATCTGCGCATTCATCAGCCCGGCATAATAGAGGGCAACCTGATTGCGCGGGTTGATCTGCAAGGCGGCGGTGATCGCGTCTTCGGCCTCGGGCGAGACGTAGCCGTCGGCCGCCAGCACCAGCAGGTCGGCATATTGGGCATAGTCTTCCGGGGTCGCCGCATCGCCCTTGATCTCGATCGCGCGCGCCATCGCGGCATGGGCCGCCTGGTAATTGCCCAGGGCGCCCTCGTGCTGAGCGAGCAGCAACTGGCCCTGGAGATCATCGGGGTTCTGGCTCACGGTGCTGCGCAGCTTTTCAACCAGGTCGACATAGTCGGCGGGCGCTTCGGCCGGCGGTCCGGCCCAGGCGGGCAACTTGGCCTCCGCCGTGGCCTGCGATTCGCGCCCTTCGCGCAGGTCCTGCGCGGCGGCAAAGCGGGCCTTGAGCGGCAGATCGGCATAACCCGGCGCGCCGATATCGGCGTAGAGCCACAGCCCGCCGCCGACGGTCAGCGCGACCGACACCGCCAGCGCGGTCAAGGTCAGCCCCGGCGGCGCGGCGTGCGCCGTGGTTCCGGCCTGCGCCTTGCGGTCGGCGTCGAGCAGGCGGCGCGAAATCTCGACCCTGGCGCGCTGGGCCTCGGCCTCGCCGATCACGCCCCGGGCGACATCGCGGTCGAGCTCCCTGAGCTGGTCGCGGTAGACCTGCATGTCATAGGCGGCCGCAGCGGGTGCATCGTCCTTGTTTGCGACAAGCGGGTAGCCGATGACGGCGATGGTAACCACGCTGGCGAATCCCGCCAGGATCCAGAAACCGATCATGCTCTCTCCTGTTCGTTGCACTCCCGTCTACAGGAGCGGGCAGCGGGGCAAAAGCCCCTGCGACGCCGCGTCTCGGGGCACACGCGGAAAGTTGATGTCGCATTTTCGGGATTGATGGCCGCTGGCCGCATTGGCAGCGCCGAGGAACACGGTATGGTCGGGCCAGAACTTGCCGCGAGGGGCCGCCCGATGAGACGATACTCCGCCTTTGCCATTGCCCGCGAGGGGCTGCGCTACCACCAGGGTTGGGGCCGGGCCTGGGCCAGCCCCGAACCGAAGGCGCGGTATGACGCGATCGTGGTGGGGGCCGGCGGCCACGGGCTGGCGACGGCCTATTACCTTGGCCGCAACCACGGGATCACCAATGTCGCGGTGATCGAAAAGGGCTGGCTGGGCGGCGGCAATACCGGGCGCAACACCACGATCATCCGCTCCAACTACCTGCAAGACGCGTCGGCGGCGATCTACGAGAAGGCCCGCGGCCTCTACGAGACGATGAGCCAGGATCTCAACATGAACGTCATGTTCAGCCCGCGCGGGGTGATCATGCTGGCCCAGACCCAGCACGAGGTGCGTGGCTTCCAGCGCACCGCGCAGGCCAACGCGTTGCAGGGGGTGGCGACCGAGTTTATCGGGCCCGGCAAGGTCAAGGAGCTGCTGCCGATCATCAATATCGACGGGCCGCGCTACCCGGTGCTGGGCGGGCTGTGGCAGCCGCGCGGCGGCACCGCCCGCCACGATGCGGTGGCCTGGGGCTATGCCCGCGCCTGTTCGGCGATGGGCATGGACATCATCCAGAACTGCGCGGTGACCGGGATCGAGACCGAGGCCGGGAGCGTGACGGCGGTGAACACCTCTAAGGGCCGGATCGAGACCGGCAAGCTGGCGCTGGTGGTGGCCGGGCACAGCTCGGAGCTGGCCGCGATGGCCGGGTTCCGGCTGCCGATCGAGAGCGTGGCGTTGCAGGCGCTGGTGAGCGAGCCGATCAAGCCCTGCATGGACGTGGTGGTGATGGCAAACACCGTGCACGGCTATATGAGCCAGTCCGACAAGGGCGAGATGGTGATCGGCGGCGGCACCGACGGGTTCAACAACTACACCCAGCGCGGCTCGTTCCACCATATCGAGGAGACGGTGCGCGCGCTGGTCGAGACCTTCCCGATGCTGTCGCGGCTCAAGATGATGCGGCAATGGGGCGGGATCGTCGACATGACCGGCGACCGCTCCCCGATCCTGTCGAAAACCCCGGTGGGCGGCATCTACGTGAATGCCGGCTGGGGCACCGGCGGCTTCAAGGCGATCCCCGGCTCGGGCTGGGCAATGGCCGAACTGGTGGCGAAGGACGCGCCCGGCCCGCTGGCGGCGGCCTTCGGGCTGGAGCGATTCCGCGACGGCCGGTTCATCGACGAAAGCGTGGCGGCGGGAGTGGCGCATTGAGCGGTGATCGGCGGAAAGCGGCGCAGTTTGCGCCTGCGCCGGGCTGCGCGTTGTTTTGGCCCGCTTTCATTCCCACATCATTATTGCGTGATTGCCACGTAAATGGGGAGAATATTTCATGTCACAACGCAACTGGATCATCCTTGCGGTCGTCGTCATCGTGCTGGTGGGCGGCTACGTCCTGTGGCCAAGCTCGGTCGATGACGCAGCCACGATGCCAGCCGCCGACGCCGAAACCACGGCGCCTGCCGAATAGCCGGACGCGGGCCGCCGATCTTCGGCGGGGCGGCCATCTGACCGACAGATCTGCAGCCGGGAGGTTCGGAGCCTCCCGGCTGTTTTGCGACCAGACGAGGGAGGTCTGCCCATGCTGATCCTTGAATGCCCCTATTGCGGCGTGATGGCCGACGAGACTGAACTGGCCCCCGGCGGCGAGGCGCATCTGAAACGCGAGACCATGGGCGCGTCGGATGAGGCGTTCGAGAGCTATCTCTTCGATCGCAAGAACCCCAAGGGCGTGCATTTCGAGCGCTGGCGCCATGTGGCGGGTTGCGGCAAGTGGTTTCACGCCGCGCGCAACACGATGACGCTCGAAGTCTACGGCACCTACCCGGCGCAGCGGGTCGCGCCGCCCGAGGATCTGGTGGCGGCAATCGGGAAAAAGGTTCCGGGCTGGGAGGGCTGGCAATGAGGTTGGCCTACAGGCGCAGCCTGGAAGAAGCGGGGGCGCTGCCCCCGCACCCCCGGGATATTTTTGGCAAGATGAAAGGGGCTGGGCATGAGCACGCGGCTTGAGGCTTACGGACGCTTGATCGACCGCGCGCAGCCGGTGCGCTTTACCTTCAATGGCCGCAGCTTCAAGGGCTATGCCGGCGATACCCTTGCCTCGGCCCTGCTGGGGGCGGGGCAAAAGGTGATGGGCCGCAGCTTCAAGTATCACCGTCCGCGTGGCGCCGTGGCCTCGGGGGCCGAGGAGCCCAACGCGCTGGTGGGGCTGGGGCAGGGCGGGCGCTTCGAGCCCGACCAGCGTGCCACCACCACCGAGATCTTCCCCGGCCTGGTGGCGAAGAGCCAGAACCACTGGCCGTCGCTGGAGTTTGACATCGGCGCGGTGAACGGCCTGTTCGCGCGTTTCCTGCCTGCCGGGTTCTATTACAAGACCTTCATGGCCCCGCCCGCAGCGTGGAAATCGGTGTTCGAGCCGTTCATCCGGCGCTCGGCCGGGCTTGGCGCGGCGCCGACGGAGCGCGACGCCGACCGCTACGAACATCTCTATTTCCATGCCGACGTGGTGGTGGTTGGCGGTGGCGTGGCCGGGTTGGCGGCGGCGCGCGCGGCGGCGGCAACCGGGGTGAGCGTGCTGGTGCTGGAGCAGGCGGCGCACTGGGGCGGCCGCGCGCCGGTGGATGGCGGCGAGATCGACGGGATGGCGGCGGCCGACTGGGTTGCCGCCAGCATCGCCGAACTCGAGGCCGCGCCCAACGTCACCCTGCGTCTGCGCATCCAGGGCTCGGGCGTCTACGACCACGGCTATCTGATCGGCACCGAGCGTGTGGCCGACCACAGCCCCGGCGACGACCGCCCCCGCCATCGGCTCTGGCGGATCCGGGCGGGCCGGATCGTGACCGCGACCGGGGCGCTGGAACGCCCGCTCGCCTTTGCCGGCAACGATGTGCCGGGGGTGATGCTGGCCAGCGCCATGCGCGACTACCTGGTAAACTGGGGCGTGGCCGCGGGCCGCCGGGTGGTGGTGGTGACCAACAACGACGACGCCTATCGCACCGCGCTGGCGCTGCACGAGGCGGGCATCGCCGTGCCCGCCGTGCTCGATGCGCGCGACGTGGTGACCAGCCCGCTGGCGCAGGCCGCGCGCGCCGCCGGGATCACCGTGCTCGAGGGCCGGGGCATCGGCGCGGTCAAGGGTCGTGGCGGCGTGTCGGCGGTGCGCGCGGTGCGGCAGGCCGGCGATGGCGGCGCCGGCGAGGTGATCGCCTGCGACGCGGTGGCGATGTCGGGCGGCTGGTCGCCGGTGGTGCACCTGTGGTCGCATTGCGGCGGCAAGCTGATGTGGGACGAGACCGGTGCGATGTTCCGCCCCGATCCGGCCCGCGCGCCCGGTGGCGCCGATGGCGCGGCCTTCGTGGCGACGGCGGGGGCGGCGTCCGGGGCGCTGGCACTGGCCGAGGCGCTGGCCGATGGCCATGCGGCGGGCAAGGCCGCGGGCCGGGCGCTGGGTGGCAAGGCCACCCGCAAGCCCGCGCCGAAAGCGGTGGACGACGAGGCACAGCCGATCGCGCCGGTCTGGATCATGCCCGAGGCGGCAGGCCCCGCCAAACGCGCCAAGATGTGGCTCGACTATCAGAACGATGTGAAGGTCTCCGACGTGCAGCTCGCCGCGCGCGAAGGCTATGAAAGCGTTGAGCACACCAAGCGCTATACCACGCTGGGGATGGCGACGGACCAGGGAAAACTGAGCAACATCAACGGCCTCGCCGTGCTGTCGCAGGCGCTGGGCCAGGCGATCCCGGCGACCGGCACCACCACCTTCCGCCCGCCCTACACCCCGGTCAGCTTCGGCGCGATTGCCGGGGCGGCGGCGGGCGACTTGTTCCAGCCGGTCCGCAAGACGCCGCTCCACGCCTGGCACGCGGCCAACGGTGCGGACTGGGAGCCGGTGGGCCAGTGGCGCCGCCCCTATGCCTATCGGCGCGGCGGCGAGACGCTTGAGCAGGCGGTGAACCGCGAAGTGGTCAACACCCGTCGGAATGTCGGCCTGCTCGACGCCTCGACGCTGGGCAAGATCATGGTGAAGGGCCCCGATGCCGGGCGGTTCCTCGACATGCTTTATACCAACGTGATCTCGACCATCCCGGTCGGCAAATGCCGCTACGGGCTGATGTGCAACGAGAACGGTTTTGTCATCGATGACGGCGTTGTGGCACGGATCGACGACGAGACCTGGCTGTGCCACACCACCACCGGCGGTGCCGACAGCATCCATGCCCATATGGAGGAATGGTTGCAGACCGAGTGGTGGGACTGGCAGGTTTTCACCGCCAACCTCACCGAGGCATACGCCCAGATCGCCGTGGTCGGCCCGAAGGCCCGCGCCGTGCTCGAGGCGCTGGGCGGGCTCGACGTCTCGAAGGCCGCGTTGCCGTTCATGGGCTGGATCGAGGGCAGGCTGGGCGGCTTTCCCGTCCGGGTCTACCGGATTTCGTTCTCGGGCGAACTCTCATACGAGATCGCCGTGCCTGCCAGCCAGGCGCAAGCGCTCTGGACTCGTCTGGTCGAGGCCGGGCAGGCGCAGGGGATGATGCCCTACGGCACCGAGGCGCTGCACGTGCTGCGCGCCGAGAAGGGGTTCATCATCGTCGGGGACGAGACCGATGGCACGGTGATCCCGCAGGATCTGGCGATGCCCTGGGCGATTTCGAAGAAGAAGGACGACTACCTTGGCAAACGGGCGCAGCAGCGCGCCCACATGGCCGGCCCCGACCGCTGGACGCTGGTCGGACTGGAAACGCTCGATGGCGCGGTGATCCCCGATGGCGCCTATGTGCTCGGCGAGGGCCGCAACGCCAATGGCCAGAAGGTCACCCAGGGCCGGGTGACCTCGAGCTATTACTCGCCGACGCTCAAGCGCGGCATCGCCATGGGCCTGCTCGTGCATGGCGCCGAGCGGCTGGGCGAGGTGGTGACGATCCCCACCCTCGACGGCCCGGCGCTCAAGGCCAGGGTGGTCGAGACCTGTTTCTACGACAAGGAAGGGGCACAGCAGGATGTCTGAGGCGATCTCGGCGCTGAACGGCGCGACCTATGAGGGCTATTGCACAGTGTCGGATGCCGGGCTGACCGGCATGGTCACGATCCGCGGCGATCTCGGCGCGGCGAAGGTCAGGGCGGCGGTGAAAACGGCCTGTGGCTGCGCGATGCCGGGGCAGGGTGCGATCACCGTTGCCAAGGGCCGCAAGCTGGCCTGGATGTCGCCCGACGAGGCGCTGCTGTTCTGCGGCTATGACGAGGCGGCCGCGCTGGCGGATGCGCTGGGCGCGGCGCTGGCCAAGAGCCACGCGCTGGTCGCGGATGTCTCCGACGCGCGGGTGGTCCTGCATCTGTCGGGCGCGGCCTGCCGCGAGGTGATGGCCAAGCTCACCCCGGCGGATCTGCGCCCCGCCAGCTTCGCCCCCGGCCAGATGCGCCGCACCCGGCTCGGGCAGGTGGCGGCGGCGTTCCACATGCCGGACGAGACCAGCTTCGAGGTGATCGCCTTCCGCTCGGTGGCGGATTACGTATTCGGCCTGCTGTCGAGCGCGGCGAAACCGGGCGGTGAGGTGGGGCTGTTCGGGGCGGTTGATTGACCGGGGCGGCGCGCGGCTCCAGGTCGGGCGGGTCGTCTGTGGCTGGAAAGGGCAGGCGGCGAAGAACGCCGCCGGGCCGATCTGTGCGCTCAACAGCATCGAGGCGACCGGCGCGGCGCAGAGCACCGGCAACCCGCAGCGCTGAGCCCGGTCGTGGCGCGGATCGGGCGCTTGCACCTGGCCGTTACCGCGACGCTCCCGAAAACTTTTGCGCAAGCCGCCCTTGACCTCCGGGGGCCGCGCGGCCCATCTAATCCCTGAGAGAAACTGTCAGAACAGGGAGACCAACGATGTCTTTTGAACTTCCCGACCTTCCTTATGCCCATGATGCGCTCGCCGATCTGGGCATGTCGGCTGAAACCATGGAATATCACCACGACCTGCACCACAAGGCCTATGTCGACAACGGCAACAAGCTGATCGCGGGCACCGAGTGGGAAGGCAAATCGCTCGAGGCGATCGTCAAGGGCACCTATGCCGCCGGGGCCGTGGCCCAGAACGGCATCTTCAACAACGCCTCGCAGCACTGGAACCACAGCCAGTTCTGGGAAATGATGGGGCCGGGTGCCAAGAAGATGCCGGGCGAGCTGGAAAAGGCGCTGGTCGAGGCCTTCGGCTCGGTCGACAAGTTCAAGGAAGACTTTGCCGCCGCCGGTGCGGGCCAGTTCGGCTCGGGCTGGGCCTGGCTGGTGAAGGACACCGATGGCAGCCTCAAGGTGACCAAGACCGAAAACGGCGTGAACCCGCTTTGCTTCGGCCAGACCGCGCTTCTGGGCTGCGACGTGTGGGAGCACAGCTACTACATCGACTTCCGCAACAAGCGCCCGGCCTATCTCACCAACTTCCTCGACAAGCTGGTGAACTGGGAAAACGTGGCCTCGCGGATGTGATCCGGGGCCGCACAAAACCAGACGGCCGTTCTTCGGGGCGGCCGTTTTTCCCTTTGCTGGCTGTTTTTGGCCAAACACGGCCATGTGACCGGGGTTTACACCTGGTTGTGGCTGAATCCGGCTAAGATGGCCGAGCGCCCGCAAACGAGGCTTGTATCCTGATGTTGACCAGACGCCATTTCGTGATCACCACCGCCGCGCTGTTTTCGGCGCCACTTCCCGCCGCTGTTCAGGCCGGCCCGGTCTCGGACCGGTCGAAATGGGCGGCCTGGGATGCTCAGGTGACCCCGCCGGGCTATGATCCGGCCACCTCGAACCCCTGGGGCCTGCACCCGCGGTTCCTGCCGCAGCGGGTCGAGGCCAATCCGGGCCTGACGCCGGGCGACATCCATGTCGACGCGGTGGCGCGGTATCTCTACCACATCCGCGATGACGGCAGCGCGATGCGCTACGGCGTGGCGATTGCGCGGGGCCGTCTCTACGAGCCGGGCACCTATACGATCCGGCGCAAGGCCAAGTGGCCAACCTGGACGCCGACCGCCAACATGATCAGGCGCGATCCGCAGCTTTATGCCGGCTTCGAAGACGGGATGGATGCCGGGCCGAACAACCCGCTCGGCTCGCGCGCCTTCTACCTCTATGTAGGCAACCGCGATACCTATCTGCGCATCCACGGTTCGCCGCATCCGCGCTCGATCGGCGGACGCGCCAGCTCGGGCTGCGTCCGCATGGTCATGGCGCATATCAACGGGCTCTACGATTACGTCGAGCCGGGCGCGACGGCCTATCTCTATCCGCCGGAAGACAATATCACGGCGCCCAGCTGAGCCCCGGTTCGGCCAGTGCGATGGACATCCGGCGCATTCAGCCCGCCGGTGGCACCGCGTCGGGCGCGCGCGAGCAGATCGGCCGGCCGTTCACCGACCGCAGCGGCAGAAACGTGGTCTCGACCGGCCCGACATGACGATAGACATAGCACCCGTCCGCCGGGTTGATCTGCACCGCGCTCAGGTCCTGATAGGGGGCGGCAATCGCGCGCACGCCCTCGGGCAACTCGGTGATGAACTGGCCCGGCGCCGTGCCCGCCCCGCTCTCCAGTCCCTCGCAGGCGGCCAATGACAATGCAGCGCAGCCCAGCAGCCAGATCGACTTGTTCATCAAAGCTCTCTCCCAGATTTTTGCCGCAGGATGGGCGATTCCGTGCCAGAAAACCAGTGCCTGCGGTCGCCTCCGGTCCGGGTGGCGTGCCGTCGCTTTCGCCGTTCCGCACATGCGCCGGGAAGGGTCCGGAGAGGGCTGACCCTCCCCGGTGCGCGCCTGTCTACAGAGGCGCGAAGGTGCAGGTGAAGTGCCGCATCAGCTTCGGCTCGCGCAGAATGCGGTAGCCGCGGAGGCTGTCTTTCATCTGCGCAAGCTCCCCGAAGGCCTCGACGATGTAATCGGCATGGCTCTGGGTGTAGGTCCGGCGCGGGAAGGCGAGGCGCACGAGGTCCATCGCCGCCGGCGTTTCGGAGCCATCGGGGTGGCGGCCGAACATCACCGTGCCGATCTCGACCGCGCGCACCCCGGCGATCTCGTAGAGCGCCACCGCCAGCGCCTGACCGGGATATTCCAGCGGCGGGATATGGCTGAGCCAGCTGCGCGCATCGACAAACACCGCGTGCCCGCCCGCCGGTTTGACCACCGGCACGCCGAGCGCATCGAGGCGTTCGATGATGTATTCGTTGGTGCGGATCCGGTAGCGCAGATAATCCTCGTCGACGATCTCGCTCAATCCCTGCGCCAGCGCTTCCAGATCGCGCCCGGCCAGCCCGCCATAGGTGGGAAAGCCCTCGGTGCGGATCAGATGCGTGCGCGCCGCGTCAGCAAGCGCGTCATCGTCGAGCGCCAGCCAGCCGCCGATATTGCCAAAGGCGTCCTTCTTGCCGCTCATCGTCATGCCATCGGCCTCGGCGAAGCAATCGCGCACGATATCGGGGATCGGACGGTCGTGCTGGCCCGGCTCGCGCTGCTTGATGAACCATGCGTTCTCGGCAAAGCGGCAGCCGTCGATGAAGAACGGCTTGCCATGGGCGCGGGCGGTGGCGGCGACGGCGCGGATGTTTTCAAGGCTCACCGGCTGGCCGCCGCCGGCATTGTTGGTGATGGTGAGCATCACGCAAGGCACCGCCGCGCCATGCTCGGCCAGGTAGGCGTCGAGCCGGGCGATATCCATATTGCCCTTGAACGGGTGCTCGCAGGCCGGATCGCGGCCCTCGGCGATCACCAGGTCGTCGGCCTCGGCGCCGGTGGATTCGATATTGCCGCGAGTGGTGTCGAAATGGGTGTTGGACGGAATGCGCTGGCCCGCGCCGCCGAACACGTCGAACAGGATTGCCTCGGCCGCCCGGCCCTGATGGGTGGGGATCACGTGCTTGAACGGCATCAGCGCCTGCACCGCGTCGCGGAAGCGGTAGAAGCTGGGCGACCCGGCATAGCTTTCATCGCCGCGCATGATCGCGCCCCATTGCGCCGACGACATCGCGCCGGTGCCCGAGTCGGTGAGCAGGTCGATCAGCACATCGTCGGATTTCAGCGCGAAGACGTTGTAACCGGCGGCGCGGATCATCTCTTCGCGCTCTGCGCGCGTGGTCATGCGGATCGGCTCGACGGATTTGATGCGGAAAGGTTCGATGATGGTTTTCATCGTCTGGGCTCCTGGTTCGGGCCCCCGGAGCGACGCGGCAACTCATCAACGCGAAGGGACCCAAGCGCCACGGTTGTCCACATGGCGTGGACCGCGCTCAGCGCCCATCAAGTTGCGCGCGTTTTTTGTCACGACACCGGCCGCGTCGTCAAGCCTTGACAGCCCGGCGGGAAACTGGCCCAAGGCCGGGATGAACGAGACGACAAAGGGCATGGCGGCAATGATCGGGGCCACGGTGATCTGGGGCCTGTCGTCGATGTATTACAAACTGCTGGCCCATGTGCCGCCGCTCGAAGTGCTGGCTCATCGCACCCTGTGGTCGCTGGTGTTTTTCGGCGTGGTGCTGGGCATGCGCGGACGGCTTGGCGAGCTTTTGCGCCTGCTGTCGGTGCCGCGCAGCCTCGGGCTTGTCGCCCTCGCGGCGGTGGCGATCTCGGCAAACTGGTTCATGTTCATTTATTCGATCCAGATCGGTCACGCGGTCGAGGCCAGCCTTGGCTATTACATCTTCCCGCTGGTCGCGGTGCTGCTCGGTATGCTGGTGTTCGGCGAGCGGCTCACCCGGCTGAAGGGGGTGGCGGTGGCGCTGGCGGCGCTGGCGGTCGCGGTGCTGACATGGGGGCTCGGGGTGGCGCCGTGGATCTCGCTCGGCCTCGCCTTCACCTTCGGCACCTACGGCGTGGTCAAGAAGCGGCTGGCGGCTGGGCCCACCGTCTCGGTCACCGCCGAGGTCGTGGTGCTGGCGCCGCTGGCGCTGATCTGGCTCTGGGGGGTGCATGTGATGGGCTGGACCGGCGTTGTCGGGCGCAACCTCGGCATCTACGGCCATGACCTTGGCGACAGCCTGCTGCTGATGTTTTCCGGGGTGCTGACGGCGACGCCGCTGATGCTGTTCACCACCGCCTCGCGCAGCCTGCCGATGGGCAGTGTCGGGGTGATGCAATACATCAATCCGACACTGCAATTCATTGTGGCATCAGTGATTTTCCTTGAACCCGTCACGCGATGGCACTGGATCGCCTTTCCGCTGATCTGGATCGCCGTGGCGCTCTATTCGGTCGAGACCTTGCGTCAGGACAGGGCGTCGCGCAGATTTGCGGCCAAGGTCTCCACGTCCGGCACCACCGTCATATAGCCCTTGAGCGAGGCTTCGGCGAAGCCCTGTGCGATGACGTGATCGACAAGGCCGATCAGCGGATTCCAGAAACCGCCGGTATTGAGCAGGAACACCGGCTTTTCATGCAGGCCCAACTGCCGCCAGGTGAGCACTTCGAAGAATTCGTCGAGGCTGCCAGCGCCGCCGGGCAGCACCACGATGGCGTCGGAATTCATGAACATCACCTTCTTGCGCTCGTGCATGTTCTCGGTGACGATGAAGGACGACAGGTCGCGCTTGCCGGCCTCGCGGTCGAGCAGATGCACCGGGATCACGCCGAAGGTTTCGCCGCCCGCCGCCTGCGTCGCATTGGCCACCGCGCCCATCAGCCCGATATCCCCCGCACCGTAGACCAGCCGCCAGCCCGCCTCGGCCAACACGGTGCCAAGCGCCGTGGCATCGTCGCGATAGGCCGGATCGGCACCGAAACGTGAGCCACAATAGACACAGATCGAGGCGGTGACGTCGGACATGGGATACCCTTTTCGAAAGACTTTTGACCGGGTGTAGCGGGGTTGATAGGTTGTCACAAGAACCGCCTCAAGAGCGGGCGCAGAGGGGATGCGGCACATGAAACTGGGTCGAGTGTTTTCAGGCTGGGCTGGAGGGCTTCTTGGCGCTCTGGTGCTGGTGATCGTGGCGCTGCTGGCCTGGGTGCTGCTTGCACCGCCCGCGCAGGAGACGATTGCCCCGGCGGAACAGGCCGGATTGGCCGACGCCGCACCCGAAGCCGGGGCCGCGCAAGAGCCGCAGGCGGCGGACGGGATCACCGCGGAAACAGCGGCCGAGCCGGAACCAGAGCCGGACGCGGCAGCCGGGGCCGAGGCCCAGGCGGCACTGTCGCCGGGGTTCGACGTGGTGCGGATCAAGCCCGATGGCAGTGCGCTGGTGGCGGGCCGGGCCGAGCCCGGCGCGGCGGTGTCGGTGATCGTCGATGGCGCGCCGGTCGCGGATGCCGATGCCGATTCCGGCGCCAATTTCGTGGCGATGTTTTCGCTGCCGCCGCTGGATGTTGATCGGGTGATGACGCTGGAGGCGCGGTTGGCCGACGGATCGGTGCTGGCCTCCGAGATGAGCGTGATCATCGAAGGGGTCGAGCTGCCGCCCGACGTCGTTGCCCTGGCCGAGCCGTCGCCGGTCGAAACACCCGTGGCCGCACCGCAGCCGGAAGCGACGCCAGCGCCGGAGGCCGTGCCTGATACCGCCCCGGAGCCTGCCACCGCGCCGGAGCCGGACACCGCGCCGGAACCCGATGCCACGCAAGAGCCGGTCACCGCCCCGGAGCCCGATGCCGCGCCTGCCGATGCCGCGCCTGCGACCGGCGCGCCCGCCACCGACGCGCCGCCAGCGCCGGCCACGGAGACAGCCACCGCCCCGGCGGCCGACACGGCCGCGCCCGAGGCGCCCGCCGCGCCCCGGATGGCCGACGCCCCAGCAGCGGTGTCGCCACCCGAGCCCGCACCTGCGCCCGCCGCGCAGCCGCCGGCGCCGCGCATCATCCTCGCCGGTCCCGACGGGATGACGGTGTTGCAGGATCCAGGCCCGCAGCCGCAGCTTTCGATCGACGCGATTGCCTATGACGACGCGGGCGAGGTGGCGCTGGCCGGGCGCGGACAGGGCGCGCAAACGCTACAGATCTATCTCGACAACGCCCCCGTCGTATCGGCCGAGGTCGGCCCCGGCGGGCAGTGGCGCGCGCCGTTGCCGGACGTTGCCGCCGGGGTCTACACCCTGCGCGTCGACAGCCTTGCCCCCGATGGCACGGTGACATCGCGGGTCGAAACCCCGTTCCTGCGCGAAGAGCCGGCGGTGCTGGCGGCGGCGGGAGAGAAGGCCGCCGCCGAGATGGCCGCGGGTCAGCGGATTTCGGCGATCACGGTGCAGCCGGGCCACACGCTCTGGGCGATTGCCGAGGGGCGCTATGGCGAGGGTATCGAATACTGGACGATCTTCCGCGCCAACCGCGACCAGATCCGCGATCCCGACTGGATCTATCCCGGACAGGTCTTCACCCTGCCGGACGCGGCCGAGTAGCGCGCGGGCGGCAACGCTGGCTCTGGCCTTTTCGCGGCGCGCACCCTATCTCATCCCCAAGAACGGAAGGGACAGGCATGCGACAGCGCGGTGGCGGGCGAACGACGGTTTCCGAGGCGATGATGAGCGGCGCCCAGAAGGGTCAGGGGATGCGCACGATCCGGCGTGCCGCCCCCTATCTGTGGCCCAAGGGCGAGACCGAAGTGAAGGTCCGGGTGGTCATCGCGATGACCTTCCTGCTGGTCGCCAAGCTCGTCGCCGTGGTCACCCCGCTGTTCTACAAGGCCGCGGTTGACGCGCTTACCGGCGAGGGCAACGTGTCGGCGGCCTGGATGCTGGGCATGGGCGCGGTCGGACTGACCATCGCCTATGGCATGGCGCGGTTCCTGTCGGTGGGGTTCCAGCAGTTCCGCGATGCGGTTTTCGCCAAAGTGGCGCAACGCGCGCTGCGGGCGCTGGCGCTGGAGACCTTCCAGCACATCCACGCGCTGTCGCTGCGCTATCACATCACCCGCAAGACCGGCGGGCTCAGCCGGATCATGGAGCGCGGCGTCAAGGGCGTCGAATTTCTCCTTCGTTTCCTCCTGTTCAACATTGGCCCGCTTTTCCTTGAATTGTTCATGGTCGCGGCGATCTTCTTCTGGCTGTTCGATGTCTGGTATCTCGCCGTCGTGGTGGCCACCGTCGCGCTCTATGTCTGGTTTACCTTCAAGGTCACGGAAATCCGGGTGAAGATCCGCAAACAGATGAACGACCAGGACACCGACGCCCACACCAAGGCCGTCGACAGCCTGCTCAATTTCGAGACGGTGAAGTATTTCGGCGCCGAGAAGCGCGAGGCCGAGCGCTATGACGTGTCGATGGCGGGCTACGAAACTGCGGCGATCAAGACCTCGCAATCGCTGGCTTTTCTCAATGCCGGGCAGAGCTTCATCATCACCGCAGGTCTCGTCGCGGTGATGGTTCTGGCCGCGATCGGGGTCCAGAATGGCCAGCTCACGGTCGGCGATTTCGTCATGGTCAACGCCTACATGGTGCAGATCACCATGCCGCTCAACTTTCTCGGCTCGGTCTACCGCGAGATCCGGCAGGCGCTGGTGGACATGGCCGAGATGTTCGAGCTTCTCGAGCAGCCGCCAGAGGTGACCGACAAGCCCGGCGCGCCGGCGCTGAAGGTCACGGGCGGCCATGTGCGCTTCGAGGCGGCCGAGTTCGGATATGACCCGGCGCGGCCGATCCTGCACGGGATCACCGTCGATGTGCCGGCGGGGCAGACGGTGGCGCTGGTCGGCCCGTCCGGCTCCGGCAAGTCGACCATCGGGCGGCTGTTGTTCCGGTTCTACGATGTCAGCGGCGGGTCGGTCAGCATCGACGGGCAGGACTTGCGCGACGTGACCCAGAACAGCGTCCACACCGCCATCGGCGTGGTGCCGCAGGATACCGTGCTGTTCAACGACACCATCCGTTACAACATCGCCTACGGCCGTGCCGACGCGACCTATGCCGAGATCGAAGAGGCGGCGAAGGCCGCGAAGATCCACGATTTCATCATGTCGCTGCCGGACGGGTATGAGACCACCGTCGGCGAGCGCGGGCTGAAACTGTCGGGCGGCGAGAAGCAGCGCGTGGGGATCGCGCGCACGGTGCTGAAAAACCCGCCGATCCTGCTGCTCGACGAGGCGACAAGCGCGCTCGATACCGAGACCGAACGCGACATCCAGGAGAGCCTCAAGGCGATGGGCAAGGGCCGCACCGTCATCACCATCGCCCACCGGCTCTCGACCATCGTCGACGCCGACCGGATCGTGGTGCTGGAAAACGGGGTGGTCACCGAAGAGGGCCGCCACGACGAGCTGCTTGACCGGGGCGGCAAATACGCCGCGATGTGGGCGCGCCAGGCGGCCGAGGAAGAGAGCGCGGCGGCGTGACGGCGGGGCGCGGAGCGGATCGCATGACCAGGTTCATCTTTCTGTTTTCGCTGAACAACTCCGGCACCACCGTGATCAGCCGCTATCTTGCCCAGCAAACCGGCGGCTACCTGCCGCCCTACGGCAACAATGAGGGCCAGATGGCGCCGGGCGTGTTCCTCGCCATGGCCAATGGCGGGGCCGAGCCGGTGCGGCGCTTCGACTGGGCCTTTATCCGGCGCGAATGGGAGCGGCTGGCGCGGCGGGCGGGCAAGGATCTGTTCATCGAGGCCTCGCCGCCCAACTTCATGCGGGCCGAGGCGATCTTTGAAGAATTCGGCGCCGAGACCCCGGCGCTGTTCTCGGCTGCCAGCCCCTACAGCTTCATCGCTTCGGTGCTCTACAATTACAGCGATCCGCCGCTCACACCCAAAGCGGTGCGCGCCGCGGCGCGGCGCTGGCAGCGCCGGGCGGGCTACATGCGTCAGGCGATGCGCGCCTACCCGGAGATTCCGCGGATCAGCTACGAAGCGTTCTGCGCCGATCCGACCGTGGCCAATCGCGCGCTTGGCCTGCCGGTGGTGGCCACGGCGGAAATCGTCGGCAAATCGAACGAGAAGACCCGGGGGATCGTCGACCAGTCGCGCCGCCAGCTCGCCTTTCTCACCGCGGAGGAATGGGACGAGGCCAACGCGGTGCTGGCGACGAAACCGGGACTGGTGGCGTTCTTTGGCTACGAGATCCGGCCGGGGGCGGCGTTGATCGCCGAGGCGCAGCGCGACCCGGTGCAATACCAGGCCGGAACGCGGCGGCGCGCCGGTTGGGGGCCGCGCTGGCGGCGCATGGGGCTGCGCGAGAGCCTGCAACGCGGCGCGATCCGGGTGCAGGCGCTGGCGCTCTGGCTGGTCCGCCGCCCGCGCCGGATGACCGGCGCCGACCGGCCCGGCAACGGCTAGCCCGCGCTACTCGGCGGCGCGCAGCGGATTGCCGTCTTCGTCGCGGTCGGCCTCGGTGTCTCCGTCGATCTCGTCGCCGCTCGTGGCGCTGCCCTGCGGCGCGGCAGCGCGGCGCTGGCGCAGCACCATCTCGACATCGGTGAATACCGGCGCGTCTTCGCCCTCGTCGGCTTCCGGCGCTTCGTCGAAGGTCCAGACCAGTTCACCCACGCTGGTGCGCCGGGCGGTCTTGTTGAGCGCCAGATCGCGCGCCGCGCGGCTGCCCGCGCCGAGCGTTTGCGCCTTGATCAGCGCGATGGATTTGTAGGCCCCGGCGGTGATCCAGTAGCGCAGCGCCAGCATCGACGGGGTAAAGACCAACGTCAGCATGGTGGCGATGCCCAGGCCAAAGACCACGGCGGTGGCGATCTGCTTCCACCACAGCGCGGCGGGGGCGTCGACCGAATAGCCGCCGGCGATGAAATCGAAGCTGAGGCCGAACATCATCGGCATAAGACCGGCAATGGTGGTGATCGTGGTCAGCAGCACCGGGCGGATACGGTCTTCGGCGGTGCGCGCGATCGCCTCGGTGCGGGGCATGAACCGGGCGTAATCCTGATAGGTGTCGATCAGCACGATATTGTTGTTCACCACGATCCCGGCCAGTGCCACGATGCCGGTGCCGGTCATCACGATCGAGAATGGCTGGCCCATCACCATCATCCCCACCAGCACCCCGGCGGTCGAGAGCACCACCGCGAGCAGAACCAGAACCGCGTTGTAGAGCGAGTTGAACTGCGCCAGCAGGATGATGAACATCAAGAACAGTGCCCCCGAGAAGGCCTGGGCGAGAAAGGCCGAGCTTTCGGCCTGATCGAGCTGGTCGCCGGTCCATTCCCAGCTGACGCTGGCGGGCAGGGGATTGCCGTCGAGCCAGCCGGTGATCGCGTCGATCCGCTCGGTCGGGGTCACCGGAATCTTGGTATAGGTGCCGGGATCGGCCTCGGCGATGATCGCGTCGGCCTCGGCGGCGGGCATGATCCGGGCCGGATCGTCGTCGCCGGTGCTCAGGCGCACCAGGCCGTCGGCCACCCCCGCCTTCACGTCGAAATAGCGCGACTGGTCGATCCGGTCGATCTGCGCCAGCGTCGGCACCGCGCTGCGGGTGACGAAGTTCGACAGCGGCACAAGCCCGTCGGCGGTGCGCAGCTTGAGGCTGTCGAGGGTCGAGAGCACCCGGTCGGCTTCCGGCAGACGAACACGGATCTCGATCTCTTCGTCAGAGCTTTCCTCGCGCATCGTGTCGAGCAGCAGCCCGGTGGTGACAAGCTGGACCATGCCGCCCACGGTGGCGACGTTGGTGCCGAAGCGACCGGCGGCGGCAACATCGACATCGAGCTGCCAGTCGATCCCCGGCAGCGGCCTTGTGTCTTCCACCCCGGTCAGGCCGGGCAGGCCGGAAAAATAGGCGTTGGCAAGTGCCGCCGCCTCGGTCAGATCGGCCCAGTCATTGCCCTTCAGGCGCAGTTGCACCGGTTTGGCCGAGGCCGGGCCGCCGGAGATCGCCAGCACTTCGGCGCGGATGCCGGGCAGATCGGCAAGCTCGGCCTCCAGCGCCTCGATCACGGCGCCCCCGGCATAGCTCGCATCGACAATGTGCCGCTCATATGGGATCAGCCCGAACAGCCTGGCGCTCTCGGTCACGAATGGCCGGTCTTCGAAAGTCGCCATCTCGATCTGGACCTGGCCGACCTGGTCGCGCGGCCCGGAGGCTCCGGCGGTGTTCTGGTTCAGCCCGCCCTCTCCCGCGAAGGCGAAGGTGTTTTTCACGCCCGGCGTGGCCAGAACCACGTCTTCGACCCGGCGCACCATGGCATCTTTTTCTTCCACCGACAGGTTGCCGCGGGCGCGGACATAGACGATCGCCCGCTCGGGCTCGACCTCGGCAAAGAACTCCACGCCGTTGTTGTTGCGGGCATAGGCCATGAAGACGCCCACCACCACGGCCAGCACCATCACGATGGTGACCACCGGCATGATCGGGTTGCCGGAGATGAAGGCGATGATATGGCCAAACACGCTGCGCCTGTAGCCGGCCTTCACCCGCTTCGGCGCGCGGTGGATCTTGATCGAATCGACCAGCACCACGGTGAGCGTGGCCATCGCCACGAAAAAGCCAAGGCGGAGCAGCATCGACAACCAGCCCGGCATCGTCTGGCCGGCAGCAAAAAGGTATTCGGGGTTGAGCATCTGCATCGCGGCGGCGAACAGCCCGAGGGCGGCCGGGATGACCAGCGCGGCGCGCAGGAGCCAGGGCAGGGGGCGCAGCACCGAGGAGGCCCGGTCGAGCGTCCGGCTCATCCGGCCCGCCACGCCGCCGACGATGGGCAGGAACACCAGCGCCACCACCAGCGAGGCCGAGAGCACGAAGATCAGCGTTTTCGGCAGCATCTCCATGAATTCGCCCGCCACGCCGGGCCAGAACAGCATCGGCAGGAAGGCCGACAGCGTGGTCGCCGTCGACGAGACGATCGGCCAGAACATCCGCTTGGCCGCCTCGACGTAGGAATGCATCGGGCCGACGCCCTCTGAAATCCGCTTGTCGGCGTATTCGACCACGACGATGGCGCCGTCGACCAGCATCCCGACCGCGAGGATGAGGCCGAACATCACGATATTGTTGACCGCGTAGCCAAGCCCCGCGAACAGCGCGAAGGCGAGCAGGAACGAGGCCGGGATGGCGAAGCCCACGAGCAGGGCCGAGCGCATCCCGAGGCTGGCCAGCACCACGATCATCACCAGCGCAATCGCGGTGATCACCGAGCCTTCAAGCTGCTTGACCATGCTTTCGACCTGGTGGCTCTGGTCGTTGGAAATCCCCACATCGACGGCGTCCTGCAAGGCCTGCGGCCAATCGGCCTGGGCGCTGCCGATGGCGGCGCGCACCTGTCCGGCGGCGTCGATCAGGTTGAAGCCCTTGCGCTTGACCACTTGCAGCGAAACCGTGGTCAGCCCGTTGAAGCGGGCGGTGCCGGTGCGGTCTTCGAAGGTCAGCCGGATGTCGGCAAGGTCGCCGAGGGTGACCACCCGGTCGCCATTCACCTTCACCGGCAGGGCGTAGATGTCGGAGACGTCGTCAAAGCTCGACGGGATCTTGACCGCGTTGGCGCCCGAGGCGGTGGTGACCTCGCCCGCCGCGATCAGCTGGTTGTTCTGGGTCACCACGTTGATCAGTTCGGCGGCGGTGACGTTGTAGGCTTCGAGCTTCAGCGGGTCGATCACCACTTCGAGCATCTGGTCGCGGTAGCCGGTTAGCTTGGCCTCGAGCACCGCGTCGATGCCTTCGATCTTGTCCTGCAATTCCTGCGCCAGCAGCACCAGGCTGCGCTCGGGCACGTCGCCGGTGAGATTGACGATGATGAAGGGGAACTCGGAGAAGTTGATCTCGTTGACCGAGTATTTGTCGGCCCCGGCCGGGAACTTGGATTCGACCGTGTTCATTGCGTCGCGCACGTCGGCGATCACCTTCGAGCGGTCCCAGCCGAACTCGAATTCCATCGCGATCCCGGCGTAGTTTTCCGCCGCGGTGCCGCTGATCGCCTTCAGCCCGTCGATATCGGCCAGCTCGGTTTCCATCGGCTGCACCAGCAGCCGTTCGCTGTCTTCGGCGGAAATGCCGGGGAAGGGCACCGAAACGAACAGCGCCGGGATCTCGATATCCGGCTCGCCTTCCTTGGGCAGCCCGACATAGGCCGCAGCGCCCGCGATCAGGGTGAGGGCAATGAAGGCCAGAACCATCCGTGCCCGGCTGGCGGCCCAGTCGATCACGCCGGTCATGCGCCGCTCTCCCGGAAGGTCACGGTGACGGCGACGCCATCGGTGACGTAATCCTGCCCGACCACGATCACGTCGGCGCTGTCGTCGAGCCCGGTGACCCAGACCCCCTCACGGGTATCGCGCAACAGCTCGACCGGCACGAAGCGGGCGACATGGCCGCTGCCCTGGGGCACGGCAATGCGCACCCCGACGGTGCCCGCATCGTCGAGCGTGAGCGCCGATTGCGGCAACAGATGCGCCATCCGGCCGGCCGACTGGATCATGATCTCGGCGGTCTGGCCGTCGCGGAGCGACAGATCGGCATTCGCCACTTCGGCCTCGACCCGGAAGGTGCGGGTGGTGCTGTCGGCGGAGCGCGACAGGAAGGTGACCCGGCCGGTCACCTCGCGCCCGGACGACAGCCGCGCGATCGCCGGGGCGCCGAGGGTCACCCGGTCGACATCGACCTCGGCGACGAAGCCGACAAGGCGGATCGGATCAAGGTCGAGCACCCGGGCGCAGGCGCTGCCCGCCATCAGCAGGCTGCCAAGCTCGGCGGTATCGCTTTCGAGCACACCATCGAAGGGGGCGGTGATGCGGGTATTCTCAATATCGCGCGACACCGATGCCACCGCGGCCTGGGCGCTCTCGATTGCGGCCTCGGCGCTGGCGGCCCCGGCTTTGGCGGCGCTGACGCTTGCGCGCGCACCTTCCATCGCGGCGCGGGCCGCGATTACCCGGGTCTCGGCGGCAAACCCGTCGGTAAAGAGCGATTCGGCGTTGCGCAGGTTGGTGCTGGCCTCGGCCTCCCGTGCCTCGGCCTCGGCCACCCGCGCCTGCGCTGTCGGCGCATTGGCCCGCGCTTCGGCGAGCCGCGCCTCGGCCTCGGCCAGCGCGGCGTTGCGGGTGCCGATGTCGATCTCACACAGCACGTCGCCGGCGGAAACCAGCGTGCCCTTCGGTGTCGGGGCCGACACGACCTTGCCGGCGGTCTCCGACATCAGATCGACGGCGCGCGCCGCCTCGGTGCGACCGCGCAACACCACGAGACTGTCGATCTCGCGCGCGGTCGAGCTCTGGGCGATGACCGAAACGCCCGCGGCCTCGTCGTCTCCGGCATTGTCGGCGGGCGGGGGGGCGGCGTCCGGGCTGGCCGCGCTCACCGTTGCCGGATCGCGGTCGAGGCCCGCGATGCCGCGCAGGGTGTCGCGCTGGAAGACGAGAAAGAACAGCACCACGATCGCGGCGATGGCAGTGAGGATCGGGAAGGGGCGCATGAATGTCTCACAATCCGTCAGGCGCGGCGATGACGCCGCTAAAAGTGTTTCGTTGGCAATATGTCGAAAGCCAGGAGCCCTCAACACCATCTCAGTGTTCTATAAGAAGATGTTGCGCCTTCGGATCACTTTTTGCGCAACCCTTGGCAAGGATCGGGGCTTCGCGTTAAAGAAGGGGCAAATCTTGCGGAGGCCGAGCACGTGTCCAATCCCGAATCCTTTATCGACGAGGTGACCGAAGAGGTCCGCCGCGACAGACTTTATGCCACGCTGCGTAAATACGGCTGGATCGGCATTCTCGCCGTGGTGCTGCTTGTCGGCGGCGCGTCGGTCAACGAATGGCGCAAGGCGCGGGCGCAGGCAGCGGCCCAGGCCACCGGCGATGCGATCCTCGCCGCGGTCGAGACCGAAGCGGCCAGCCAGCGCATCGAGGCGCTGGAGCAGATCGAGGTCGATGGCGATGGGGCTGCGCTGATCGCGCTGATCGAGGCGGCCGAAACCGGCGACCCGGCAAATGGCGCCGAGATACTGGCAGGGCTCGCTGCCGATCAGACCCTGCCCGCGCTTTACCGCGACCTTGCCGCGCTGAAACGGGCGATGCTGCCCGGTGGCGTGGTCAGTGCCGCTGACCGGGTCGAGGCGCTGACGCCGCTCACCGTCGCGGGCGGGCCGTTCCGGGTGCTGGCCGAAGAACAGATCGCGCTGGCCGAGATCGAGCTTGGCACGCCGGAGGCGGCGCGCGCGCGCTTGCAGGCGCTTTTGAGCGACACCGAGGCATCTGGGGCCTTGCGCCAAAGGGCCACACAGTTGATTGTGGCGCTGGGGGGCGATCCCGCTGCCGAGGGCTGAGCAATGCCACGGGCCAGGCCCGGCGGCAGGTCAAACGAAACGAGCGGATAAGCGTGGGGGCAAGCGCGTGATACAGATGAAAGCGATGCGAAACATGGCCCTTGTCGGCGTGATGGCGTTGGCGGTGACCGGTTGCTCGAAAGAGATCATCCTGGAAGGGATGCGCGAAGATATCCGCAGCCCGGACTACGATCTGAGCGATGCCGCCGCCGTTGCCGGGGCGACCGAGGCCGCAGGTGCGCGCACCGCCGCATTCGAGAACCAGGCCCGCGCGATCAGTCTCGGCGCCGCCGGATCGGTCGATAGCTGGACCCATCGCGGTGCCAATGCCCAGCACCGGGTGCCGCATGTCAGCCTGTCGGCGCAGCCGCAGCTGGCCTGGAGTTCCGATGCCGGCGCCGGCAACGAACGCAAATACCGCATTACCGCCGAACCCGTCGCCGCGGCGGGCCGGGTGTTTACCATGGACAGCCATGCTACCGTGATCGCCCATGCCATTGGCGGCGCGGCGCTGTGGAGCGCCGATCTGACCGCACCGGGCGAGCGCGAAGGCACCGGCTCGGGCGGCGGCCTGGCACTTGGCGGCGGCAAGCTCTTTGCCACCACCAGCCAGGGAGAGCTGATCGCCCTCGATCCGGCCAGTGGCACGGTGCTCTGGCGGCAGAAATTCGAAGCCGCAATCCACGGCGCGCCGACCGTGGCCGGGGGGCAGGTCTTCGTGTCGACCGCCTCCAGCATCGGCTACGGCGTCAGCACCGATACCGGGCGGATCGCCTGGCGCCTCGCCGGGGTGCCGACGCAGAGCGGCGTGTCGGGCACCGCCGCGCCGGCGATCAGCGGCAATACCGTGATCTTCCCGCTGGCCAACGGTTCGTTGCTCGGGGTCGATGCCGGCGACGGCAGCATTAGCTGGAACGCCCGGGTGCCGGGCGACCGTCCGGGCCGGGGCCGCCGGGTGCTGCAAGCCTTCACCGGCGAGCCGGTCGTGGCCGATGGCACGGCCTACGCCGCCACCGCCGCCGGCCGGGCCGTCGCGGTCAGCCTTGGCGACGGCACGGTGCGCTGGACCGCCGAAGAGGGCGCGCAGGGCACGATGACGGTTGCCGGTGGTGCTGTGTTCTTCGTCAATGACGAGGCCCAGCTGGTGCGGCTCTCATCCGCCAGCGGCGAAAAGGTCTGGTCGGTCGACCTGCCGCGCTACGAGCGCGCCGACAAGCCGCGCAAGCTCAAGTCGGTCTGGCCCGCCTTCGGGCCGGTGCTGGCCTCGGGCCGGATCTGGATCGCCTCGGGCGACGGCTACCTGCGCTCGTTCAACCCGGAAGACGGCGCGCTGCTCGGAATCGTCGAACTGCCCGCCGGGGCCGCCAGCCGGCCGATTGTGGTGTCGGGCATGATGATGCTGATGACCGAGAAGGGCGACCTGATCGGGATGCGTTGATGCCCGGCGAATTCGGGTGTAAGCGGGGCGCTTCGCTGTCCGGGGATAGGCCATGACATTCACCCTCGCCATCGTGGGCCGCCCGAACGTGGGCAAGTCCACCCTGTTCAACCGCCTTGTCGGCAAACGCCTCGCGCTGGTCGACGACCAACCGGGGGTGACGCGCGACCTGCGGGAAGGCGAGGCGCGGCTGGGCCTCATGCGGTTCACTGTGATCGACACGGCGGGGCTGGAAGAGGCCACCGACGAAAGCCTGCAAGGCCGGATGCGCAAGCTCACCGAGCGGGCGGTGGAAATGGCCGATGCCTGCCTGTTCGTGATCGACGCCCGCGCCGGGGTGTTGCCCGCCGACGAGGTCTTTGCCGATATCCTGCGGCGCAAGAACGCCCATGTGATTCTCGCCGCCAACAAGGCCGAGGGGCGCGCCGGCGAGGCCGGTTTGCTCGAGGCCTATTCGCTCGGGCTGGGCGAACCGATCCGGCTTTCGGCCGAACATGGCGAAGGCATGGGCGAACTGGCCGCCGCGCTGGAGCCGATCGCCGAGGAGATGGCCGAGCGCGCCGCGCGCATCGCCGCGCAGGCGCCTGAAACCGACGTGACCGTCTCCGACGACGAGGCCGAGGACGAGGGCGCGCGCACCCCCACACTGGCGCGGCCGTTGCAGGTGGCGGTGGTGGGGCGGCCCAATGCCGGCAAGTCCACCCTGATCAACCAGCTCATCGGCGAGGAACGGCTGCTGACCGGGCCCGAGGCCGGGATCACCCGCGATTCGATCTCGCTGACCTTCGACTGGTCCGGCACGCCGACCCGCATCTTCGACACGGCCGGGATGCGGCGTAAGGCGAAAGTGCAGGAAAAGCTTGAGAAATTGTCGGTGGCCGACGGCCTGCGCGCGGTCAAGTTCGCGGAAGTCGTGATCGTGCTGCTCGATGCCGCGATCCCGTTCGAAAGCCAGGATCTGCGCATCGCCGACCTTGCCGAGCGCGAGGGCCGGGCGGTGGTCGTGGCGGTCAACAAATGGGATGCCGAGCGCGACAAGCAGGACAAGCTCAAGGAGTTGCGCGAGGCCTTCGAGCGGCTCTTGCCGCAACTGCGCGGCGCGCCGCTGGTGACGATCTCGGCCAAGACCGGCAAGGGGCTCGACCGGCTGCACGCGGCGGTGCTGCGCGCGCATGGAACGTGGAATTCCCGCGTCTCCACCGCCCGGCTCAACCGCTGGCTCGAAGGCATGGTCTCGGCGCATCCGCCGCCGGCGCCCGGCGGCCGCCGCATCCGGTTGCGCTACATGACCCAGGTCAAGACCCGGCCCCCCGGTTTCGTGGTGATGTGCTCGCATCCCGACAAACTGCCGGAAAGCTATTCGCGCTACCTTGTCAACGGGTTGCGTGACGACTTTGACATGCCGGGCACGCCGATCCGGCTGCATATGCGCAGCCAGGCCGACCAGAACCCGTTCAAGGACAAGAAGAACTGGGGCGCGCCGTCGCGGCTCAAGAAACATCTCGGAAAGCCGAAACCGAAAAAAGGCTGAATGCCCTGGAATTGGTCGGCGCCTTGCAGGCTGGACTCAGTGGTAAATCTTTTTATATCAGATAATTGCGGTATGTGTTTCATACGAAACCAACCGATAGTCCCCTGGTCCCCTGGTCCCCTAGGATTCTAGTGTTCTGGAAGTCCCGGTTGCCCAAGCCGACCGCGTCATACGAACCGACCGCGCCAACCGCCACCGGGCGGTGTATCCGGCCCGGTGGCGTGCATGTGCGGCTCGATGGGCTCAGTTGAGATAGCTCAGCGGATCGACGCTCAGCGTGCCCTCGCGGACCTGGAAGTGCAGGAACGAGGGGCTGGCCGCGCGCACATTGGCAATGGTCTGGCCCTGGCTCACGCTGTCGCCCTTCTCGACCTTGATATTGTCGATCCCGGCATATACCGTCAGCAGGTTCCCCGAATGACGGATCACCAGGATCGGCACCTGATCGGTGTCGCGGGTGATCGCCGCCACGGTCCCGGCGGCAGCGGCACGCACCGGGGCGCCGGCGCTGGCCGAAATGTCGATCCCGTCGGTCTTGCCCTTCTCGAAGGCGCGCGCGATGCTGCCATCCACCGGCATCGCCATCCGCGCGCCCGAGGCGGCAGTGCGGTCGCTGCCGAGACCGGGCGAGGCGGGGGCGACGGTCGCGGCCGCCGTGGTGGTGTCCTCGTCGGGCAGCGGCGTTCCGGCCGACGGCGGCACCGGGGTGAGCGAGCCGGTGCCGGGGGCCTCGGTGGCGAATCCGCCGCTTTGCCCGTCCATCACCACCGGGATCAGCAGGTATTGCCCCTCGCGCACCGACAGCGCGCTGTCGAGGCTGTTCCACTCGGCGAGGGCGCGCACCGACACGCCGTAATTGCGGGCGATGGAATAGGCCGTCTCGCCGCGCGACACCTGGTGGCGCACCGGCTCGGACCCGCCGGCGGCGGCGGTGCTGGCGGGTGCGGCGCCGGTGCCAACGCGGTCGAGCGCGTTGCCGGCAAGGGTGGTCACGTCGATGGTGCCGCCCGCGGTGGCCGTGCCGGGCGTGCCGGCGCCGCCGACCTTGCGGGGCAGGGCGATGATCTCGCCGCCGCGCAGCGCGGTTTCGGGCGGGATCCCGTTGTAGCGGCCAAGCTCGTTCGGGCCAAGGCCGAGGCGGCTGGCCATCTGGGCGATGGTCTCGCCTTCGCGCGCCACCGCGACATCATAGGTCGGGTAGGAAATCACGCCCTGGGCGTCGGGGGTGGGCCTGGCGGCGGTGCGCGCATCGCGCGCCGCGTCGGCGGTGGTGAAGCCGCCCGCGAGCCCGCGCATGTCGAAATCGAGGTCGTTCAGCCCGTTGCCATCGCCGCAGCTTGCCAGCGCCAGCAGCGAGGCCGCCACGAAGCCGTAGCGCGCGGTATATCGGGTTGGGAAGGTCATGCTCTTGTCCTCTCGCGCCCCTGTTGTCGGGGCTTGCCTGTGCCCGGCGCGCTCTTGCGGCGCATTCCGGATGCTTTTGCCTGAGCCGTCATCGGACCCGGCCACTCATATGTTACCCCAGCCCCTCGAGGAGGGGCACGAACCGTACCGGCATAAGCTCTTCATAATCGTATCCCGTCTCCAGACGCGTCACCTTCAGAAGCATCTGCACGGCATTTGACTGGCCCACCGGCAAGACCATGATACCCCCGATCGCCATCTGAGCCAAGAGCGGCCCCGGCGGGTCTTCGGCGGCGGCGGTCAGGATGATCCGGTCGAACGGCGCCTGCTCTGGCAGACCGAAGCTGCCATCGCCGGTGATGGTGGTGATATTGTGCAGATCCAGCGCATCGAAGATCGCCCGCGCCTCGCGCACCAGCGTGCGGTGACGGTCGACGGTATAGACCCGCCGCCCCAGCCGGGCGAGGATCGCGGCCTGGTAGCCCGAGCCGGTGCCGACCTCGAGCACCTTCGATTTCGGCTTTACATCCAGCGCCTGGGTCATCAGCCCCACAACCGAAGGCTGGCTGATGGTCTGGCCGCTGGCGATCGGCAGCGGCATGTCTTCATAGGCGCGGTCTTCGAAGATGCCCTTGACGAACATCCCGCGGTCCACGGCTTCCATTGCCGAGAGCACCCGCGCATTGGTGACCCCCTTCGAGCGCAGGGCGAAGAGGAACTGCATCTTGCGTTCCGCTTCGTTTGCGGCGGGTGAGGTCATGACAACACCTGCTCCAGCTCTGAGATCCGGTCATGCGCGGTCAGATCGGCCCGCATCGGGGTAACCGAGATGTAGCCCTCGAGATTGGCCGCGACATCGCTGCCGGGGGCGGTGGCCACGTGCTGGGGGCCGCCCTTGACCCAGAGAAAGCGCCGCCCCGAGGGCGACAGCGTAGGTTCGGTGGAAAACACGGTATCGGGCCGCCAGCCCTGCGTGGCAGCCCGCAGGCCGCGCACCTTGTCCGCCGGGAGCGGCGGGAAATTCACGTTATAGAACAAGCGGTAATCCGAGCCGTTCTCCCAGGGTGCGGCATCGACCAGGCGGCGGATGACGCCGGCGCCGTGGACCCGCGCGGCCTCGAACATGTCCGGCGTGTCGATGTTGTCGGGGCCGAGATACTGCGACAGCGCGATCGCCGGCAGGCTTTGCAGCGCCGCCTCCATCGCCGCCCCGATGGTGCCGGAATAGAGCGTGTTTTCGGCCGCGTTGTTGCCCCGGTTGATGCCCGAGAGCACAAGGTCCGGCCGTCCCGGCATCGCGTCGCCAAGAGCGACGAGCACACAATCGGCGGGTGTGCCTTCGGCGGCGAAGCGGCGCGGCGCCAGTTCGGCCAGCATCATCGGGCGCGAATACGAGATGCAATGCGCAACCCCCGATTGCTCAAATGCCGGCGCGACAACCCAGACTTCCCCGTCCGGCCCGGCGATCTCGGCGGCAATCTCTTCCAGAACGGACAGGCCCGGCGCGTTGATCCCGTCGTCATTGGTGATGAGAATGCGCATGGCTCGATCCCCTCGTTGGGTGTTTTGGCTTTCAATAGGCGAGGGGCGCGCGCAGGTAAAGCCAAGGGCACCCCCGGCGATGGCAAATATGCCGGGGCGCGGCGCCAAAGCCGCAACATGAAGGCCGCAGGGCCGGTCAGGCGCGGGCGATCAGCCGATGATCTCGGGCATCAGCCGCTTGGCTTCGTCCCAGGGCGAGGCCAGTTGGCTGCGGTCTTCGCTGGGGTGAAAGCGTGCGCGCATCGCCGTTGCCAGCGGCTTCGGCTCGACGATCTTCACATGCGGGCCGATCTTGGCGCTTTCCTTCTGCCAGCTCTCGGCCAGCGCCATCTGCGCCGCCTTGGTGGCGCCATAGCCGCCGTAATAGCTCTCGCCGGCATGGTCGTCGCGGAAAAACACCGCCGTGCCGGTCGCGCCCAGCAACGGGGCGACATAGCCGATCAGCCGCGCCGTTGCCTCGACATTGACCCTGAGCGATTTGTCAAAATCCTCGTCCTGCAAGGCAAGCTGGTTGGTCGGGGTGAGCTGCATCGCCTCGATCGCGGTATGGGCCCAGAGATCGACCTTGCCCCAGCGCTCGTAGATCGCCCGGCAGAGCTGGCCCATCGCATCGCCATTGGCGATGTCCATCGGCGCCAGCGTGGCCTCGCCGCCCACCGCCTTGATCCGGTCGTCGATCTCTTCGAGCGCGCCGGTGGTGCGGGCGACGGCGACGATGTGATGCGTCGGCGCGAGTTCCACGGCCAGCGCCGCGCCAAGGCCGCGCGAGGCGCCGGTAATGAGGGCGATCTTTTCCGACATTCTATCCTCCGGGATCAGGTTGGGCCGGTATCTCACCGGCAGCGGGGCGTGTCCAGTGCGCGAAAGCGCCGCGTCTCAGCCGATCTCGGCCCGGCGCAGGCGCAGCATCTCGTCGAGCGCCCAGTCGGGAACCGGCTGCGCCGGGGTGAACAGCACGCCGCTCTTCGACGTGGTGAAACCCTCGGCGGCGAGCCGGTCGGCGATCTGCGGCACCACCGATCCCGAGAACGGGTAGAGCCCCAGATGCCGCTTGAAGGCGGCAAAGCCTGCGATCACCTTCGGCTTTCCGTGCCCGTCTTTCACCCGGTAGGCCGGCATCGCGTAGGAGATGCAGGCCACGGCGCCGGGCAGGCGAACCTCAAGCCGCGCCGCCAGCGTTTCGAGGGCTGCGCGCTGGTCGGCGGGCAGGGCGGCAAGATAGGCGTCATGGGTCGTCGGGCCGGTCATGGCCCCACATTCGCCCGCGCCCGAGGCGCTGACAAGCCTTGCCTTTTTCTTGGCCGAAATACTCCGGGGGTCCGGGGGCAGCGCCCCCGGCCCGGCGCGTGTCAGCCCGCTGACGCTGCCAGCCCCCAGGGATAGGGCCGCAGAAAGGTGGCATTGCCGTCGGCCAGCTCCAGCACCGCGCCGGCGGGCGAAATCTCGACCAGCCGCCCCAATGCGATCCGCTCGCCAAGCGCGCCGGTAACGATCGACCCGTCCGACATCCGGATGATCGCCCGCATCGCTGCCTCCGGCCCGGCCACGCCGACAAGCGCCACCTCCGCCATCGGCAGCACCGAGGGCCTGGTGGCATGGCGCGCGACAATGGCATTGGGCGCGCCACCAAGGGCGCTGGCGGTCTCTGACACGGGGCTGCTCCGGTTGATCGCAGAACAGCGTAGCGCGGCAAGGTTAAGGCCGGGTTAGCCCGCGAGCAGCGCGGCGATGTCCTTGCCCGCTGCGGCGTAGATCGCGGCGAGCCGGTCGGCCGACAGCCCGTCGCTCTGGGCCTTGTGCAGCGCCGTGCCGGGCTGGGGCTGGAGCCGGGGCAACCGGCCGGGCGGGCCGGGCACGAGGTTGCAGGGCACCGGCTCGGTGCTGGCGAAGCCGGGCAGGGCGTTGGCAAGCCAGGCGAAACCGCCGGCAAAGGCCTCGCCGCCCGCGCGCGCGCCGAGGAAGGCTTTCCAGGTTTCCTCCGAGACGCTGGCCCAGGCCTCGAAGGCAAGGACGGTGCGTGCGCCTGTGATCGGCACCAGCAGATGGGCGCGCAGGAAACGGTGACCCGACAGCGTGCAATAGCCCGGCGTAAGCCGGTCGTCGCCCTGTTCGAGCGCCTTGTCCCCCTGTGGGATCGGACCATGCGGCCAGCCATCCGGCGCGTCGAAGGGCAACGACACCAGCCCGCCGCGCGCCATCAGCGCCTGCCAGCGCGGATCTTGGTCGAGCGGTGCGGCATCGGTCATTCGGCGGCGGCCTTTACCTCGAAGCCCTTGGCGATCATGTCGGAGGGCTGCACCGGGTATTCGCCCGAGAAGCAGGCGTCGCAATATTGCGGGCAGGCGGCATCGCGCCCGGCGGCCTCGCCGGCGGCGCGGTAGAGGCCATCGAGCGAGACGAACTTGAGGCTGTCGACGCCAAGATGCCGGCACATCTCGTCTTCGCTCATCGTCGCGGCGAGCAGCTTCGATCGCTCGGGCGTGTCGACGCCGTAGAAGCAGGGCCAGGCCGTGGGCGGGGAGGCGATGCGGAAATGCACTTCCTTGGCGCCGGCATCGAGGATCATCTCGCGGATTTTCTGGCTGGTGGTGCCGCGCACCACCGAATCGTCGACCAGCACCACCCGCTTGCCCTCGATCAGCGCCCGGTTGACGTTGAGCTTCAGCCGCACACCCATGTTGCGGATCTGCTCGGTCGGCTCGATGAAGGTGCGGCCCATATATTGATTGCGGATGATCCCCATGCCGTAGGGAATGCCGCTCTCATGGGCATAACCGATCGCGGCGGGGGTGCCGCTGTCGGGCACCGGGCAGACGAGGTCGGCCTCGACCGGGGCTTCGCGCGCCAGTTCGACGCCGATCTGGCGGCGGGTCTCATAGACCGAGCGGCCGCCGACGATCGAATCGGGGCGCGAGAAATAGACATGCTCGAAGATGCAGAACCGGGGTTTGACCGGGCGGAACGGGCGGCGGCTCTCGACGCCCTCGGCGGTAATCACCACCATCTCGCCGGGCTCGATCTCACGCACGAACTTGGCGCCGATGATGTCGAGCGCGCAGGTCTCGGAGCTGAGCACCCAGCCGTCGCCGTCGCCGATCTGGCCCAGGACCAGCGGCCGCACGCCGAGCGGATCGCGCACCCCCATCAGCTTGGTGCGGGTCATGGCGACGATGGAAAACGCGCCTTCCACCCGGCGCAGGGCGTCTTCCATCCGGTCGGGAATGGACTTGGCCATCGACCGCGCCATCAGGTGAATGATGCATTCGGTATCGGAGGAGGATTGGAAGATCGACCCACGCTCGATCAACTCGCGGCGCAACTCCTCGGCATTCGTGAGGTTGCCGTTATGGGCGATCGCCGCACCACCCATCGAAAACTCGCCGAAGAAGGGCTGCACATCGCGCATCGCCGCGCCCTTGGAGCCGGCGGTGGAATAGCGCACATGGCCGATGGCGAGGGGGCCGGGCAAGGTCTCCATCAGCGAGGCCTTGGTGAAATTGTCGCGCACATAGCCAAAGCGGCGCACCGAGTTGAAGCCGAGACTCATGTCATGGCTGACGATGCCGCCGGCTTCCTGCCCGCGATGCTGGAGCGCGTGCAGCCCGAGCGCCACGAAGTTCGCGGCGTCTTGCGGGCCGATCACGCCGTAAACGCCGCATTCCTCCCTCAGCTTGTCGTCATCGAAAGGGTGTGCGGGCGGCATGGTGGCGCAGGAGTTCATAGCAGCTCCGATTCCTGTGGGCGCGGTTGGCCCTGTCTTAAGGGCTGGCCCCGCCGCTGTCACCCTCGGGCGGACAGCCTGTGTCGGATTTATGACGATTGGTCGCGCCTGGGCGGCGGCTGGCCGGGCCGGCGCTACTCCGGCGCCGGTCTGCGCGCGATGATGAACACCGCGTCGCGGGGGCCGGGCTGCCAGCGTTCTTCGATCTCGAAGCCTTGCGCGGTGATCGTCCGGGCCAGCTCGTCCGGCGAAAACACGCTGATCCGCGGCGCGAGGCCGGTCGGACGGAGCAGTGGAAGCACGAGGCGCAGGGCGAGCGGGGCCGTCGCCAGGCAGGCGGTCGACGAGACGAAGATGCCGCCCGGCCGGGTCAGGGCCCAGGCCTTCGCGATCGCGTCGCGCCAGTCGGGAAGCAGGTGCAGCAGCGACAGCATCAGCACCGCGTCGTAGCCGCGCGTGGTGGCGATATCGTCCAGCGAAGCCTGTTCGAAGGTTATGTTGTCGATGCCATCGCGCGCCGCGCGGGCGCGCCCGAATTCCAGCATCCCGTCGGAAAAGTCCACCGCCCGCACATGGGCGACAAACCGCGCATGGGCCAGCGCCGTGGTGCCGGTGCCGCAGCCGATTTCGAGCATGTCCCAGTCGGGGCGCAGCCGCTCCTGGGTGGCCATGAGCTTGCGCTGGTAGACCGCCGCGTCGGGAACCGGGCGAGCGGCGTATCTGGCTGACATCCTGTCCCAGAACCGGGCCGGATCTGACATAACGGGCCTCCTCACCCGCAACAGGGTGGCGGCCCGGCGGCGTCAGGTCAAGCTCAGTTGGCCGGACCGGCGGCGGTGCAGGATGATACCAGGTCTTCGTAACGCTGGACGATCCAGCCCGGTGCGTCGTCCGGGATCTGCTCGTCGATCTTGTCGGATGTGCGCGCAAAGATCTTGGCGGCGCGCGAATTGTCGACCATCGGGAAGGTCTCGGTCACGATCACCCGGTCATAGATCACCAGCGCGATGGCAACCAGCAGCAGCCCGCGCAGCACCCCGAAGATGAAGCCGAGCGCCTGATCCACGCCTCCCAGCGCCGAGCGCTGGATCGCCGAGGAAAACAGCGGCGTAAACAGCGACACCACCACCAGCGCCAGCGCCAGCACGCCCGCGAAGGAGGCGATCACGCTCAGCTCGCAGCTGTCGGCGATGAAATCGCGCAGGACCGGAATTTCCTTGATCAGCGGCACCGCGCGCGGCGCGAAGATATAGGCGACCACGGCGGCGAAGACCCACCCCGCGATCGACATTCCCTCGCGCACGAAGCCGCGCGAATAGGCGAGGATCGCCGAAACCAGGATGACCAGCGCAACCACGCCGTCGACAATCGTGAACCCGTCCATGTGTCTTCCCGTTTTTCGGCCTCAGCCGGCTCCGAATGTATCGCCCACGAAGGTGACGAGATCGGCCATCGTCTTCAGGGTCATACCCGAGCCGTGCCCGAATTTCGATCCCGAAGGTGCGATGGCGGTTGTGAAACCAAGTTTTTGCGCTTCTTTCAACCTGTTTTCCGCCTGGGTGACCGGACGCAGGGCGCCCGACAGCGAAATTTCTCCGAAAACCACCGTCTCGCGCGGCAGCGCCGCATCCTCGCGCGCCGAGAGCAGGGCGGCGGCCACCGCAAGGTCGGCGGCCGGTTCGGTGACCCGCATTCCGCCGGCGACGTTGAGGTAGACGTCGAGCCCGGTGAAGGGGATGCCCACCCGCGCTTCCAGCACCGCAAGGATCATCGCCAGCCGGCCGGCATCCCAGCCCAGCACCGAACGGCGCGGCTGGGCCAGCGGCGAGGGGGCGACGAGGGCCTGCAACTCGACCAGCACCGGGCGGGTGCCCTCGATCCCGGCAAAGACCACGCTGCCCGGCGCCGGGTCTTCGCGGTCGGCCAGAAACAGCGCCGAGGGGTTGGCCACTTCCGCCAGCCCGCCGCCGGTCATCTCGAACACGCCGATCTCGTCGGCAGGGCCGAAGCGGTTCTTCACCGCGCGCAGGATGCGGAACTGGTGGCCGCGCTCGCCCTCGAAATAGAGCACGGTATCGACCATGTGCTCGACCACGCGGGGGCCTGCGATCTGGCCGTCCTTGGTGACATGGCCGACCAGCACCACCGACACGCCGCGCGACTTGGCGAAGCTGGTCAGCTCATGGGCGGCGGCGCGGACCTGGCTCACCGAGCCGGGCGCGCTCTCGACGTTGTCGGCCCACATCGTCTGGATCGAATCGATCACCACCAGGTCGGGCTTTTCGGTTTCCAGCGTGGTCAGGATATCGCGCAGGTTGGTCTCGGCGGCGAGTTTCACCGGGGCGTCGGCAAGGCCAAGCCGCTGGGCGCGCATCCGCACCTGGGCGCTGGCCTCCTCGCCGGACACATAGAGGGTTTTCAAGCCATTGCGGGCAAAACTCGCAGCGGCCTGCAAGAGCAGGGTGGATTTGCCAATACCCGGATCGCCGCCAACAAGGATGGCGCTGGCGGGCACCAGGCCGCCGCCCAGCACCCGGTCGAACTCGGCCACGCCCGACAGCGTGCGCGGCGGCGGCGCCTCTTCGGTGGCAAGGTCGGTCAGCACCACCGGGGTGCCGCGCAGGCTGCCCAGCGTTTTCGATGCCGGGCCGGTCGACAGCGGCTTTTCCTCGACGATCGAATTCCACGCCCCACAGGCATCGCAGCGGCCCGACCATTTGCGATGCGCCGCGCCACATTCCTGGCAGACATAGCTCGGGACTTTTGCCATCAGCCGCGCTCCCGTTTCATCGTCATCAGCCCCAGCGCCAGCGAGGCCAGCACGCAGAAGGTGAACAGATACAGCCCCCAGGCGGTTTCGACCCGGGCCAGCCCGGCGCCCTTCACCACCACGATATAGAGCGCGATCAGGAAGATATCGGCCATTGCCAGCTTGCCCATCACGTTGAGCACCGGCAGCACCTTGCGCCGCATCAACCCGAACTGGATCAGCGCGAGGCCGATCAGCTTGAGCATCGGCGCGAAGACCGCGAAGAAGGTCACCAACAGGGCAAGAAACACGTCCGTTTCCCACAGCGCCTGAAGCCCGGAGAGCACGCTGATCTCGTCCAGCCCGAACAGCGGCAGGTTTATCCCGGCGCGCAGCAGCGGTGCGAACCAGGCCACGGGAAACAGCACGAGAAGCGCAAGGGTGAGGTATCGGGGCCACGGCATGAGGCGGATTTACCCGATCGCGGCGCCCGGTGCGAGCGGCATTTGCCGCTCAGCTCCGTCCACGCGCATAGCGGCGCACATAGCGCGGCCCAAGCTGGGTGAGAATCTCGTAGCCGATGGTGGCCGCCGCCCCGGCCAGATCATCGACGCTCTGGTGCGGCCCGAGCACGCCCAGCGATTTCGGCTCTTCGCGCAGATGGGTGATCTCGACGCCGATCAGGTCCATCGAGACCCGGCCGAGAATCGGGCAGGGGATATCGCCGTGAAACAGCACCCCGTGGTTCGACAGCGCCCGCGAGAGCCCGTCGGCATAGCCGCCCGTCACCGTGGCAATCCGGCTTGGCCGCTCGGCCACGTAGGTATTGCCGTAGCCGACGCTTTCGCCGGCCGCGAGATCGCGGGTCTGGATCACCGGCAGTTCCAGCTCGACCACCGGCCGGGCCTCCTCGAACGGCAAGCCGCCATAAAGGCCGATGCCGGGGCGGGTGAGGTCGAAGTGATATTCCGGGCCGAGCAGGATACCGCCGGTGGCGGCAAAGCTGCGCGGCACGTCGCAATCGTCGGTCATGTCGCGGAAAGCGGCAAGCTGCTGGCGGTTCATCTCGTGATCGGGTTCGTCGGCGCAGGCAAGGTGGCTCATCAGCAGCCGCGGCCCCTGCTCGAGCACCAGATCGCGCACCGCCGCCCATTCGCCGGGCTCCATGCCGAGCCGGTTCATGCCGCTGTCGAGCTGCACCCCGAAGGGGTGGCCGGGCAGGGCTTCGAAATGCCGCGTCATCTGCTCGATCGAGTTGAGCATCGGCACCAGGTTCAGATCGTGGATCATGTCGGTATCGCCGGCCATGTGGCCTGCAAACACCCCGATCTCCGGCCCCGGCCCGAGCGCGTCGCGCACTGCCCAGCCTTCCTCGGCAACAGCGACGAAGAAGCGCCGCGCCCCCGCCGCCGCCAGCGCCCGCGCCACCTTGCCGACACCAAGCCCGTAGCCATCGGCCTTGACCACGGCGGCGGTCTGCACCTCGGGCCCACTCATCGCGTCGAGCGCCCGCCAGTTGTCGGCGAGCGCGTCGAGATCAATCGTCAAACGTCCGGTACTCATGGCGCCTCGTTTCCCGTGCCGGTGGCGACAGGTCAAGGGGGAATACGCGCGGCGATGTCTCCATCCGGGCAAAAAGGCGCCACCGGATATTCGCCTTCCGGGGCCATCGCCGGGAGCGGGGCGCCGGCCCGGTTGCCTCAGTCGAGCAGTTCTGTCTCGATCCGGCTCGACTGGTGCAGGGTCTTGTGCACCGGGCAGCGGTCGGCGATCTCGATCAGCCGGGCGCGCTGGTCGGCGTCCAGATCGCCCTCCAGCGTGATCTCGCGGGTGAACACGTCGATCTTGATCGGCCGCCCGCGCTCGTCCTTGGCACCGTCCTCGGCCGCGATCTTGCGGTGCGTCACCGCGACGGAAATGCCGGTGACGGGCCATTTCTTCACCCGCGCATACATCCGCATCGTCATCGAGGTGCAGGCCCCGAGCGCCGCCTTGAGCAGCGCATAGGGGTTCGGCCCCTTGTTGGTCGCGAGCTCGACGCTCAGCGGCTCATCGGCCAGAAACCAGTGATGCGGGCCGTTGGCCACCTCTTGCAGAAAGCCCTCATGGTCCAGTTCGGTTACCCGCACCGTGCCTTCGGGGGCGGGGTCGCCCGGCACCGGCATGGCGGCGTGCGAGGGCAGATCGAGGTCGAGCCCAAGGTAACGCCCGGCCCAGGCGGCGATGACGGTTGCGGCGTATTCGGCATCTTCGGCGCGGCTGATCAGGTGATCGGCGTCGCCCAGGGTGACGAAGCTCTTGGGGTGCAGCGCCGCCTTGAAAATGTCGGTGGCGTTCTGAATGCCGACGATCTCGTCGCGCGGGGCGTGCATCACCAGAAGCGACGCGCCAAGGCCGTGGATCGCGCCGGTCAGTTCCTGCTCGGCGATGTCGTCGAGGAACGCCTTGGAGATCCTGAACGGCCGCCCGCCGATATCCACCTCGGCCACGCCGTTCTCTTCGATCTCGGTCAGCCGGCAGGCGAAATTGTGGGTAACGTGGTTGGGCGCGAAGGGCGCGCCGAGGGTGACCACCGCCTTCACGTCGTCGCGTGTGGCGGCGGCTTTGAGCACCGCCGTGCCGCCCAGCGAATGGCCGATCATCAGGCTCGGGGCCATGTCGCGTTCGGCCAGGGCGTCGGCGGCGGCGTGCAGGTCGCCGATATTGCTGGCGAAGGTGGTATCGGCGAAATCGCCCTCGCTGTCGCCCAGCCCGGTGAAATCGAAGCGCAGCACGGCGATCCCCGCTTCGGTCAGCCGGGCGGCGATGCGGCGGGCGGGCAGGATGTTCTTGGAGCAGGTGAAGCAATGGGCAAACAGCGCCGTCGCGCGCACCGGGCCTGCGGGCAGGTCGAGCCGCCCCGAAAGCTCTGCGCCGTCATGGCCTGCGAAGGTGAGGGTTTCGGTTTTCATGGCGCGGTCTCCTGCCGGGTGGCCCAGATGTGACGCCTGGGCGGCGGCGATGCAACCGGGGCAAAACGCCGCCGCTGCACGTCTTTGTGAGCCGCGTAAAAGCTCTTGCCGCGAAAAGGCGATGCCCTAGAGTGGCGCCATGACACAGATCGCCCCCCGGCTTCGGCCCGCAATCGCTCAAGTTCTGGCCCTCGTTCTGGCCGCAATCGTCTGGCTTGCGATGGCTGGCGGCGCCTTGGCGCAAAGCCACGTCTACACCCATTACCAGAAGAACATGGCCTTCAAAAACGATGCCGAACGCCAGCTTGCCGACGATATCCTCGCCCGGCTGCCCGACGCGGTGACGCTTCAGGAGGTCAACCGCGACAACGACCAGGTGATGCAGATGCTAGCCTCGGCCTATCCGTCGCAGAACTTCTGCCAGTTCAAGGGGATCGGCGGCGTCGCGGTGCTGTCGCGCTGGCCATTGATCGAGGGCACCCGGCAATGCCTGCGCCCGCTGGGGGCAACGGCGATCCAGGTGCAGATGCCGGATGGTCCGGTCTGGGTGATCTCGGTCCATCTCGAAACCCGCGACAAACCCCGCCATGAGCGCCAGGCGCGCGAGCTTGGCCAGTTGCTGGGGGCAATCGGTGGCGCGATGATCCTAGGTGGCGACTTCAACAATGCGCCGCAATCGGGGCCGGTGCGCGATGTCGCAAATGGCGCCGGGGTCAACCGGATCGGGGATGCGATCACCACCCGGCGCGTCGGGGGCGTGATCGGGGTGCCGATCGACTTCGTCTTCGCCACCGGCGGGCGCGGCGAGGTGGCGCAATTGCCGCTGCTCGGATCGGACCATTACGGGGTCTGGGCCGAGTTCACCATGAGCCGCTGATCCCCGGCGGCGGCGATGCCTGTGATCTGCCATACCGCGCTGCCGCTGCGGCCCTGGTCCGAACCGCGCACCGCCCGGCTGCCGGGCCTCAACCCGGTCGACCCCGGCGACTGGCTGCGGGTCGACGAGGTTTATGCCGCGCAGATGGCCTACCGCGAAGAGCTGCTGGCGACCCGGCGCGCGGCGGTCCATGCCCTTGACGACAGCGCCCGCCCGGCGGCCCAAGCGCTGCTCGATGCGGTGCTCGCCGAGATCGAGGCCAAGCCCGGCTTCTCCCGCAGCGGCGACGCCATCGACTGCCCCGACGGGCGGCGCGTGGTGCTCGACCGCGACGATCCGCTGGTGACCGCGGGCCGGCTGGTGCAGGAAGACCTGGTGCTGATGCAGCAGCCCGAGGGCGCGCCCGAACATGTGCTGACCGGCACGGTGCTGTGCTTTCCGGCAAGCTGGACGCTGGCCGAAAAGGTCCACCGCCCGCTGACCGCGATCCACGTGCCGGTGCCGGTCTACGACGCCGACCTTGCGCGGCGTGTGCAGCGGCTGTTCGACGGGCTGCGCCCCGGCCGGCCGATCTGGCGCGCCAATGCGCTGGTCTATGCCGATCCCGATCTGCACCATCCGCGCCGCGAGGGCGAGCACCGGGTGTTGCCGAAAGACGGCGCGCGCTGGCTCCGGATCGAACGCCAGGTGCTGAACCGGCTGGACGTGCCCGGCAGCGTGGTGTTTTCGATCCACACCTATATTCTGCCCTTCGAGCGGCTCAGCCCGGAGGACCGCGCCGCGCTGGACGGCCAGACCCCGGTGCGCTGACAAAAAAAGCGGCCCGCCGAAGCGGGCCGAGGTTTCCGAGCGAGGAAAACACGCCGCCCGGCCCGGTCAGGGGCCGGGAAAGCGCTACGAAATGAGAGATTGCAGCAGCGTCATCGCGGTGTCGCTCTGGCTCACGCCCAGCCCGGCCCCGGTCGCCGCCGTTACCCGCGACGACATCACCAGGCTCTCGCGCCCGAGCAGTGCCAGCGTCATCAGGAAGGCGCCCATCGGCAACGAGAAGGCCATCACCGCCACGTTGAGCGCATTGATGGCGCCGCGATGCACCAGCGGCGCTTTATGCGCCGCCTCGATCGAGGGAAAGATGCTGTCGGGTTCGGGTTCGAGCCCGCCGATCCGGATGCCAAGGCGCGCCATCGCCCGTGCGCCGGCTGTGTCGGCGGATTGCGGGGCGTGGGTCGGCTGTGGCCGCAGACTGGCGAAGGCCGCTGCCGCACGGGCCGCGCCGGGGCGCGGGGCCTTGGCCTTGGTTGCGGCAGGGCGGACGCTGCCGCGCCCGGCGGCGGGGCGACGCGGCACAGCGCCGTAGCGCGGGGCCGACCTTGTGTCGCTCCGGCGCGCGATCTCGCGGTCGTAACGTGCGATCAGGTCGCTGGGCACCCAGTCCTCGGGCAGCGGCTCGAATTGCTCGACGCCACGTTTCGGCGCCTCGTCTTCGGCGGCGGCCATGACCACCGGCTCGACCACGATCTCGCTGACCGGGCTGAGAATTTCGGCAGCCGCAGGCGCGGCATGACCGCTGTCCGCCTCGCTGGTCTCGGTGAAGGCGCTGACCATCGTATCCAGCAGCGTGTCGAAGGCATCTTCGGTGAAGGCGACATCGCTTTCCAGCACCACTTCGCCATCGGCGGGGTAACGCGCCTCGATCTGGGCTGCGATGCGGGCACAGATTTCGGCATGGTCCTGGCGTCCGGTGTTGTCCGGCAAATCGCCGACCGACACGATGAAGCATTCGTCGCAGCCCTGCGCCGCCACCACCTCGGGGAAGTCATCCGACAGTTTCGCATGGGCCAGGCCGATGCGCACATCGGCCTGGTCGAAGATCACGACATCGTCGTAATCGGTGTGGATCTGGAGCCCGCCCTCGGTATTGTGCAACATGGCGGCGGCGAGTTTCGCGGCGAGGCCGTGAAAATCCAGGTCTGTCTGTTTCGCGTAGAACAACGCTGCAATCGTACTTCTGGCAAGACCATCCATTTCTGGTCCTCCTGCTCGGGTTTTTTGCCATCCGTTCTCGCTAAAGTAATATGAAGATTGTGTCCGCAATTTGAGGGGATTGTGGAAAAGCGGCAAACAATCAGGGCAAATTCTGGAAACGGACGGGCTGAAAAACCGGGCATTGCTGCCCGTTCGAGAACGATTGACGCTCTGTTTGCGCGCAGATCGGCAACAATCCGCCGCCCGGCGCGGGCCCGACGCGACGGCAAACGAAAAGGGCGCCCCAGAAGGGACGCCCTGAACTTGGCCGTTGCCGGTCTCAGCAGGAATAGTAGAGCTGATACTCGATCGGGTGCGGGGTATGCTCGTAGGCATAGACCTCGTCCCATTTCAGGTCGAGATAACCGCGGATCTGGTCCTTGGTGAAGACGTCGCCGGCGAGCAGGAAGTCGTGATCGGCCTCGAGGCTGTCGAGCGCCTCGCGCAGCGAGCCGCAGACGGTTTCGATGTCTTTCAGCTCTTCGGGCGGCAGGTCATAGAGGTTCTTGTCCTGCGCCGGGCCCGGATCAATCTTGTTCCTGATCCCGTCAAGGCCCGCCATGAGCAGCGCCGCGAAGGCGAGATAGGGGTTGGCCGCCGGATCGGGGAAGCGGGCCTCGACACGCTTGGCCTTCGGGCTTTCGGTCCACGGGATGCGCACGCAGCCCGAGCGGTTGCGCGCCGAATAGGCCCGCAGCACCGGCGCTTCGAAGCCGGGGATCAGGCGCTTGTAGGAGTTCGTCGCCGGGTTGGTGAAGGCGTTCAGCGTCTTGGCGTGCTTGAGGATGCCGCCGATGAACCACAGCGCCTCCTGGCTCAGATCGGCGTATTTGTCGCCCGCGAAGAGCGGCTTGCCGTCTTTCCAGATCGACATGTTCACGTGCATCCCCGAGCCGTTGTCGCCCTTGATCGGCTTGGGCATGAATGTCGCCGTCTTGCCATAGGCCTGGGCGACGTTGTGGATGACGTATTTGTATTTCTGAATCTCGTCCGCCTGCTTGGTCAGGGTGCCGAAGATCAGGCCAAGCTCGTGCTGGCCGGTGGCCACCTCGTGGTGATGCTTGTCGGTCTTCATGCCGATCTGCTTCATCGTGGTCAGCATCTCGGAGCGGATATCCTGGCCATCGTCGATCGGGTTGACCGGGAAGTAGCCGCCCTTGAGCGGGGCACGGTGGCCGGTATTGCCCATCTCGTATTCGGTATCGGTGTTCCATGCCGCGTCGACGGCGTCGATCTCGTATGACACCTTGTTGGGCGCCACCATGTAACGCACATCGTCGAACAGGAAGAACTCGGCTTCCGGGCCGAAATAGGCCACATCGCCGATGCCGGTCGATTTCAGGTAGGCCTCGGCCTTCTCGGCGGTGCCGCGCGGATCGCGGTTATAGGCCTCGCCGGTATCGGGCTCGACGATCGAGCAATGCAGGCACAGCGTTTTCTCGGCATAGAACGGGTCGATATAGGCACTGTCGGTATCGGGCATCAGCTTCATGTCGGAGGCCTCGATCGACTTCCAGCCGGCGATCGACGAGCCGTCGAACATGAAGCCTTCCTCGAGGAAATCCTCGTCGACGAGATCCGCCACGACGGTCACGTGCTGAAGCTTACCGCGCGGGTCGGTGAAGCGGATATCGACGTAAGCCACGTCTTCATCCTTGAGCGTTTTGAGAACATCAGCTTTGCTCATAGTCTCTCTTTCCTTTGTGTTGGTATGGCGTTGAACGGGCGTGGGCGGCTCAGACGGCGTCGAGGCCGGTTTCGCCGGTGCGGATGCGGATCGCCTGTTCGACCGGCGACACGAAAATCTTGCCATCGCCGATCTTGTCGGTCTTGGCGGCGGCGATGATCGCCTCGATGGCGGCATCGACCTGGTCGGCGGGCAGCACGACCTCGATCTTCACCTTGGGCAGAAAATCCACCACGTATTCGGCCCCGCGATACAGTTCGGTATGGCCCTTCTGGCGGCCGAAACCCTTGACCTCGATCACCGAGAGGCCCTGCACCCCGATCTCCTGCAAGGCTTCCTTGACCTCGTCGAGCTTGAACGGCTTGATGATGGCTTCGATCTTCTTCATGTGGTGTCCCCCCATGGAAAACGTTTCGCCGCCCAATGACCACTTTCGCGGGACGGCCTCAATTGGATAGGGTCGAGGTAACTCAGCCGGTGCGGGGATTCCAGCACGACTGCACAAAATTTGTGCGCAATGCCCGCGTTAGCGGCGTTTTGCGAAGATATGAGGCGAATGACATGGCCGAATTGCTGACATCTGCCCAAATGCGCGCCGTCGAGGCCGCCGCGATCGCGAGCGGTGCGGTCACCGGTCTGGAGCTGATGGAGCGGGCAGGGACGGGCGTGGTGGACGCGGTGTTCGCAGAATGGCCGCACCTGGCCGCGACCTCGCACCGCGCCATCGTGCTCTGCGGGCCCGGCAACAACGGCGGCGACGGCTTCGTGATCGCCCGGCTCCTGAAGGAATGGGGCTGGGACGTAGATCTGTTTCTCTACGGCGATGCCGAGAGCCTGCCGCCGGATGCAAGGGCGAATCACGCGCGGTGGCGAGAGATTGGTGAGGTTCGACCGTTGCGCATGGTCGACGCCGATCTGTGGGCCGCCGATCTCGTGATCGACGCGCTGTTTGGAACCGGCCTTGCGCGACCGCTTGACGGGGAGGCGATGCGCGCCGCCAACGCGCTCGCCGAGGCCGCCTGGGGTGACAGCCGCGTGGTCGCGGTCGATGCACCCTCGGGATTGTGCATGGATTCGGGCCGTCCGCTCGCCCCCCCGGAAGGCGACGGCGTGGCGGCGGCGGCGCTGACGGTTTCCTTCCATGCACGCAAGCTCGGCCATGTTCTGGCCGATGGTCCTGATCGGTGCGGCAAGGTCGTGGTGGCCGATATCGGCCTGTCACCGCACGCGGCCCACAAGGCGCTGGCGGCTTCATACGGCGAGACCGCGCCCGGCAGCCCATCCCTGAAGACCCGTCTCGCCTTTGAAACCGCCGTTGACCGCGAGTTGCCGTTGAGCAAGGCGACGACGAGGGCGGGGCACAAATACAGCCATGGCCATGCGCTGATCCTGTCGGGCACCTCCGGTCATACCGGCGCGGCGCGGCTGGCGGCGCGCGGGGCGCTGCGGGTGGGGGCGGGGCTCGTCACCCTCGGCACGCCGCATGACGCGCTGGTCGAGAACGCCGCCCAACTCACCGCGATCATGCTCGCAGAGGTCGATGACGCCGCCACGCTGGCCCGCGTTCTGACGGATACCCGCCTCAACGCCCTCGCGCTCGGCCCCGGCCTCGGGGTGGCGCGCGCCCGCGATCTGGCGCCCGTCGCCCTCAAGGCCAATCGCGCCACCGTGCTCGACGCCGATGCGCTCACCGCCTTCGCGGACGACCCCGATGCCTTGTTCGCCCTGCTTCACGACAAATGCGTGCTCACGCCCCATGGCGGCGAGTTTGCCCGGCTGTTTCCCGATATTGCCGCGAAGCTGAGCGCCCCGGTCACGAAGGGCCCTGCCTTTTCCAAGGTGGATGCCACCCGCGACGCCGCCGCGCGCGCCGGATGCGTGGTGCTGTTGAAAGGCCCTGACACCGTGATCGCCGCCCCGAACGGGCGCTGCGCCATCAACGCGGCCGCCTATGACCGTGCCGCGCCCTGGCTCGCCACCGCGGGGGCTGGCGATGTGCTCACCGGTATGATCGCGGGGTTGCTGGCGCGGGGCTTCGGGCCGCTTTCGGCCGCTGAAACCGCCGCCTGGCTGCACGTCGAGGCCGCGTGCGGCTTCGGGCCGGGGCTGATCGCGGAAGACCTGCCGGATGAACTGCCCGCCGTGTTCAGACAGCTCGGACTATAACCGTCGTCTGTCCCGAAATACCTTCGGGATGAGTGGGGGGCAGGGCCCCCGCCATTTTGACAATCTGCGCCTTCGGCGCCGGCGGCAGACAGCCCCCGGCGCAGCGCCCTAGTTTTTCATCTTGCAGGTATTGATCCCCAGCACCGCGTAGATCCCGCACCAGCCGACAAGGCCGGTAACCAGCGGAATGATCCCGAGCCAGTAAAGCCAGCTCCAGGCGCCGTCGGGGTTGAGGAAGTAGCCCAGAATGAGAGCCGCGCCGACGACGACGCGCAGGGCGCGGTCGACGGTGCCTTCGTTGGTCTTGAACATGGCCTGTCCTTTCGTGACATCCGGTCTGTGGTCTCTCTACGTCGCCTTTACCACGATTGGATGAGTCGCACATGCGGCGTGAATTCACGTTTCTGCGCGATCCCGGCGACGATGGGCGAACCTCGGCAGCATCGCCGAAAAATCGCGGCCGCGGCCGCCCTCGTCCTCGACGAAGGTTTCATAGAGCCGCGCCGCCGCCAGCCCCATCGGGGTATCGGCATCGACCATGGTGGCGGCAGCCTGGGCCAGACGCAGGTCTTTCAGCATCAGCTCGGCCGCGAAGCCCGGCTTGTAGTCGTTGTCGGCCGGGCTTTGCGGGCCCACACCCGGCGCCGGGCAGTAGCTGTTCATCGCCCAGCTCTGGCCCGACGAGGTGCTCACCACGTCGAACATCTTCTGCCGGTCGAGGCCCAGCTTGTCGGCCAGCGCGAAGGCTTCGCAGGTGGCGATCATGGTGACGCCGAGGATCATGTTGTTGCAGATCTTGGCCGACTGGCCGGCGCCCGATTCGCCGCAATGCACCGCCTTTTGGCCCATGATCTCGAACAGGGGCACGACCCTGGCGAATGCCGCTTCGCTGCCGCCTGCCATGAAGGTGAGGCTGCCGGCAACCGCGCCGCCGACGCCGCCCGAGACCGGGGCGTCGACCGCGAGCAGCCCCGCGGCCGCGGCCATCTCCGCCACCCGGCGGGCGCTATCGACATCGACGGTGGAGCAGTCGCACAGCACCGCGCCTTTCGCCATCGCCGGGACGATCCCGGCGGTGACCTCCTGGAGACTCTCGCCGTCGGGCAGCATGGTGATGACCACCTCGGCACCCTGGGCGGCCGCAGCCGCGGTCGCTGCTTTCTCCACACCCTCGGGGCAGGGCGCGACAAGGTCGAAGCCGCTGACGGCATGGCCCGCGCGCGCGAGATTTGCAGCCATTGGCGCCCCCATGTTGCCCAACCCGATGAAACCGATCCGCATATCGCGTTCTCCTTTACAGCGTCAGTTCGTTCTCTCCGAGCGGGGCCAGCATCGCGGCAGTCTCGGCTTTGCTCACATCCGCCAGCGTGGCATGTTTCCAGCGGGGCGCCTTGTCCTTGTCGATGATCGCTGCCCGGATGCCTTCAAGAAAGTCGCTCTTCTCCGACGCCCGGTAGGTAAACCGGTATTCGGCGCGCAGGGCGTCGGCGATGTCGCCACCACTGTCGCGCAGGGCGCGGATATTGGCCAGCCCGCAGGCGACGGCCAGCGGCGAGGCGCGCCGCAGCGCCGCAAGCGCGCCACGGGAAAGGTCGCTCGCGCTGGCTTCCAGCGCGGTGACGATCTCGGCCGGGGTGGCGGCAAAGAGCCGGTCGATCTCGGCCTGGCCGGCTTCGATCGGGCCAGCGGGAGGCGTCTCGGCGAAGGCGTCGAGGATCGCCAGATCGCCGCTTTCTTCCAGCCGCAAGGTCAGGTCGAGCCAGAATTCGCGTGGCACGAAGATGTCGGCAAACCCCGCATGGATCGCGTCGCCCGGCCCCATCCGCGCCGCCGTCGCGCCGAGATATTCGCCGATCCGCCCCGGCGCGCGGGCGAGCAGATAGCTGCCGCCAACATCCGGTACCAGGCCGATTGCCACCTCGGGCATCGCGATCTGGCTGGTCTCGCAGACCACCCGCGCAGCGGCATGGCAGCCAAGCCCCACACCGCCGCCCATGGTGTAGCCCTGCATCAAGCTCACCACCGGCTTGGGATAGGTCGCGATGGCGTGGTTCATCCGGTATTCGTCGGCCCAGAACCGGCGGCCGTAATCGTAGTCGCCCGCCATGCCGGTGTCATACATCTCCTGGATGTCGCCGCCGGCGCAGAACGCCTTGTCGCCCTCGGCGTCGATCACCACCACGGTTACCTCCGGGTCGTCGCGCCAGCTCTCCAGCGCCGCGGCCACGTCGCGGCACATCTGGTAGGACAGCGCGTTGAGCGCCTGCGGACGGGTCAGGGTGATGCGACCGGCTCTTGCGGCCTTGTAGATACGGCAATCAGGCATGGCGCTGTTGTCGCCCGCCGGCGGCGCTTTGTCGAGAGCCCGGCGGCGGGCTCAGAGCCGGCGGATGCGCAGCTGCGCAATCCGGTTCTGATCACGCTTTATCACCTCGAAGCGGCAGCCATGGAACGAAAACACCTGGCCCTCGCTGGGGATCATCTGCGCCTCGTGGATCACCAGCCCGGCGATGGTGTTGGCCTCGTCGTCGGGCAGGGTCCAGTCCAGCGCGCGGTTGAAATCGCGGATCGTCATCGCGCCCTCGACGACGAGGCTGCCATCGTCGAGCCGGGTCAGCCCGTTTTCCTCGCCCGAGGTGTCGAACTCGTCGGTGATCTCGCCGACGATTTCCTCAAGGATGTCCTCGAGCGTGATCAGGCCCTGAAGCGTGCCGTATTCGTCCACCACCAGCGCGAAATGGGTGTGGCGCTTGAGGAAGTTGCGCATCTGGTCGTCAAGCGTGGTGGTCTCGGGCACGAAATACGGCTCCATCGCCACCTGCATGATATCGAAGGCCTCGAAAGCGCCGGCGAAACCGGTCTCGCTTGCGGCCTCGCCGGCGGCATACATCGCCCGGCTGAGATCCTTGGCGTGAATCACGCCGACGATGTTTTCCGGCTCGCCGCGATAGACCGGCAGCCGGGTATGGGGCGAGGCGAGGGCCTGTTGCAGCACCTCCGAGGCCGGGCTTTCGGCGTCGATCATCTCGATCTGGCTGCGGTGCAACATGATCTCGTCCACCGTCCGGTCGCCGAGATCGAGCGCGCCTAGGATACGGTCGCGGTCTTCCTTTTCCACCGCGCCCTCGCTGTGGCCCAGCGTGATCGCGCCGACGATCTCGTCGCGCACCGCCAGAAGCTGGGCGTTCGGGTCGGTCTCGACTCCGAGCAGCTTGAGCAGGCCGCGGGTGAAGGCGCGCACCGCCGAGACCACGGGCGCGAACACCAGAATCACGATCCGGATCGGCGCCGAGACCAGCGCCGCGGCGGATTCAGGGCGGGTGATCGCGTAGGTCTTGGGCAGCACCTCGGCGAAGATCAGCACCAATAGCGTCATCACCAGCGTCGCCCAGGCCACGCCATTGACGCCAAACAGCTTGGTGAACAGCGCCGTTGCCAGCGAAGCGGCGAGAATGTTGACCAGGTTGTTGCCCAGCAGCACCGAGCCGATCAGCCGCTCGGTGTCTTCGGTGATCGCCAGCGCCCGGTCGGCGCCCCGGTCGCCCTTGTCGGCGCGGGTGCGCAGCTTGCCGCGCGAGGCGGCGGTGAGCGCGGTCTCGGAGCCGGAGAAGAACGCCGACAGCACCAGCAGCAGCACGATCGCGGCCGCGGTGAACCAGAAGGCGGTGTCGAGAAGGGGGCCGGTCTCGGCGGGGGTCATGAGCGTTGTCTTTCACGTGGTTTCGCTCTTCTATGGCGGTGGTTTGGTCGCGTTTCAAGGGAGGCGCCATGAAGATCGCATCGCTTGGCACCCTCACCGGACCGGTGATCGCCTATGGTGGCGCGGTCGGAAACCTCGCTGCGCTGGGGGCGCTGCTGCGCGAAGTGGCGCGCGCCGGGGTGCCGGGGGGCCGGGTGATCTGCACCGGCAACATCGCCGGCACCTGCGCCAGTCCGGCCGAATGCATCGCCGCCACCCGCGCCTATCGCCACCAGGTGGTGGCGGGCAATATCGAGCGCCAGCTGGCATCGGGCGCGGGCGAGAGCGGCGCCGGTTTCGCGCCCGGCTCGCTGTCGATGCGCCGCGCCGTTGCCGGTTGGCGCTTTACCGATGCCCGAGTCGATGCCGGTGCGCGCGACTGGATGGAGAGCCTGCCCGATGCACTGGTCTTTGCCCATGAAGGCCGGCGCTGGGCGGTGGTGCATGGCGGCTTCACCAGTGTTTCGCGCTTCATCTGGCCAAGCGCGCCGGAGGCGGTCTTCGAGCAGGAGATCACCGCGATCGAGGCGGCGACCGGCCCGGTCGACGGGGTGATCGCGGGCCATGCCGGGATCGCCTTCGAGCGGGTGGTGCGCGGGGTGCACTGGCTCAATGCCGGGTCGATCGGGCTGCCGCCAAACGATGGCCGGCGCGGCGGCCGCTTCGTGCGCCTCGACGCCGACGGCGCGCGCATCCTGCGGCTCGACTACGACCCGGCCCCGGCCTTCGCCGCGATGGTTTCGTCGGGGCTGACCCAGGGGTTTGACCTTGCGCTGATGACCGGGCGCTGGCCCGCCGAAGACATCCTGCCGCCGGAAATGAAAACGCCGGGCTGAGCCGCGCCCCCTCGGCCGGTTTCTTTGGTCTGGAAATACCTCGGGGGTCCGGGGGCAGCGCCCCCGGTCGGCTCAGGCCTCGCGCGCCGCCTCGTCGATCAGCGCCAGCGCATGATCGCGCGCCGCCGCGCGCACGCCCGCGCGCCCCAGCGCACCGAACTCGACGCTGTGCGCCGCGCAGCCCCGGCGGGTGGCGAGGCCGAAACAGACCCGGCCCTCGGGCTTGTGCTCCGAGCCGCCCGGCCCGGCGATCCCGGTGACCGAGACCGCGATATCGACCGGAGCGGAAGCCAGAAGCCCCGCCGCCATCTCGTGTGCCACCTCCTGCGAGACCGCGCCGAATGCGTCCAGCGTTTCGGCTCGCACCCCGAGCAGCGCCATCTTCGCGGCGTTGGAATAGGTGATGACGCCGCGCTCATAAACGTCCGACGAGCCCGCCACATCCGTCAGCGCCGCGCCGACCATGCCGCCGGTGCAGCTTTCGGCGGTGGCGACGGTCAGCCCCTTGCCGCGGCACAGCGCGAGGATGTCGGCGGCGGTGCTCATGCCATCAGCACGAGGTGCGACAGCGCCGCCAGCGCCAGCGTGGCCAGCCCGGCAAAGACCCCGGCGAACACATCGTCGAGCATCACCCCGAGCGCGTCGTCGCGGTCATCGGCCCAGCGGACCGGGCCGAGCTTGACGATATCGAAGAGGCGAAACAGAAAGAAGGCGGCGATCCAGCCGGGGTAGAGCGCGAGAATATCGGCGCCCATCGCCGCGGCGCCGATCGAGACCGGCAGCATCGCCACCCACATTCCGACCACCTCGTCGATCACCACTTCCGAAGGGTCTTCTATCCCGGTCACGGCGATGTAGCCCCGTGTTGCCCGCAGGCCGATGGCAAACACCGCCATGCTGGCGAGCCCCAGCGCCCATGGCCCGCCCGCGATGTGCAGAAGCCAGACGAAGGGCAGGGCGGCGAGCGAGCCCCAGGTGCCGGAGGCGGGCCTGAGCAGCCCGGCGCCGAAGAAGGTCGCGATCAGCTTGTTCATGATGCCACCAGCGTTGCCACCGCGAGCGCGGCAATGCCTTCTTCGCGTCCGGTGAAGCCCAGCCGTTCCGAGGTGGTGGCCTTGACCGAGACCCGCTCGGCATCGACGCCCATGATCCGCGCCAGCTCCGCCCGCATCGCCCCGGCATGGGGCCCGATCCTGGGCTGTTCGCAGACCAGCGTCACGTCGCAATTGGCCATTTCGTAGCCCTTGCTGCGCGCCAGTTCGATGGCGTGGGCGAGGAAGATATCGCTCGCGGCGCCCTTCCATTGCGGGTCGGATGGCGGGAAATGCTGGCCGATATCGCCCTCGGCCAGCGCGCCGTAGATCGCATCGGTGAGCGCATGCATCCCGACATCGGCGTCGGAATGACCCTTGAGCTTGCGATCATGCGGCACCGACACGCCGCACAGGATGCAGGCCGCGCCCGGCTCGAAAGCATGCACGTCGTAGCCTTGCCCAACCCGGATATCCATGGCCTCTCCCGTCGCGGTCTGCATCAGTTTCTCGGCCCGCTCGAAATCGGCGGGGCCGGTGATTTTCATATTGGTCTCGTCGCCCTCGACGATCGCCACGTCAAGCCCGGCGGCACGCGCCACCTCGACATCGTCCACCGCGCCGCCCGGATGGGCGCGGTGCGCGGCGAGGATCGCGGCGAAGCGAAAGCCTTGCGGGGTCTGCGCCCGGTAGAGCGCGCTGCGGTCCTGGGTGCCCGCCACCAGCCCGGCATCTCCCTGCCAGAGCGCATCGGTGACCGCCAGCGCCGGGGCGGCGCCCGCACTGTGCTCGAGCGCACCGATCACCCGGTCGATCAATGCCGCCGGCACCAGCGGGCGGGCGACGTCGTGGATCAGCACGATGTCGGGCGGATCGCCCGCCAGCGCCTCCAGCCCGGCGCGCACGCTGGCATCGCGGGTGGCGCCGCCGGTTGCGATCAGCACATCGGGAAAGCTGCGCGCCTGGCCCAGATCGTCGGGATGCAACACCAGCACCACCCGGTCGATCCGGCCATGGCCGGTGAAGGCGGCCACCGTCCAGTCGGCCACCCGGCGGCCATGCAGATGGCGCCACTGTTTGGGCAGGTCGCCGCCGGCGCGGGTGCCGCGTCCGGCGGCGACGATGATAGATGCGATTTCCATGGCCATTGTTTATGCGCTGCTGATTTAGAGGACAATGGGGCTGCGTCCCGCCGGGCGAAGTGATTAAATATTGTGCAATGGTGAAATTTCGCGCATTGACAGAGCGCGGTTTTTTGCAGGCTGCGCGCCGCGACGCTATATCAAAGGCATCTGCTCAAGGATTAGGCACATGACCGTCAGGCTTGGCGATATCACACTCGATCCCCCGGTGTTTCTGGCCCCGATGGCCGGGATCACCGACCTGCCGTTTCGCCAACTCGTGCAGAGCTTCGGTGCCGGGCTGGTGGTGAGCGAAATGGTGGCGAGCCAGGAGATGGTGCAGGCCAAGCCGGGCGTGCGCGAGCGCGCCGAGCTGGGCTTCGGCCTCGCGGGCACGGCGGTGCAACTGGCCGGGCGCGATCCCTACTGGATCGGCGAGGCGGCGCGGATGGTCGAGGCCAACGGCGCCGCGATCATCGACATCAACATGGGCTGTCCGGCCAAGAAGGTGGTGGGCGGGCTGTCCGGTTCGGCGCTGATGAAGGATCTCGACCATGCGCTGACGCTGATCGAGGCGGTGGTCGGCGCGGTCTCGGTGCCGGTCACGCTGAAGACCCGGCTGGGCTGGGATCATGACCGGCTGAACGCCCCCGAGCTGGCGCGCCGGGCGGAAGGCGCAGGGGTGAAGATGGTAACCATCCACGGCCGCACCCGGCAGCAATTCTACAAGGGGCGCGCCGACTGGGCGGCGATTCGGGCGACGAAACAGGCGGTCTCGATCCCGGTGATCGCCAATGGCGATATCGGCTCGCCGGGCGATGCCGCGGCCGCGCTGGCGCAGTCGGGCGCCGACGGGGTGATGGTGGGCCGGGCGGCGGGCGGGCGGCCGTGGCTGATCGCCGAGATCGCCGCCGCGCTGACGGGCGCCGCCGCGCCGCAGGTGCCGGCAGGCGACGCGCTGGTTCGCATGGTCGCGCGCCACTACCGCGCCGCGCTCGACTTCTACGGCGCCGATCTGGGCAAGCGGGTGATCCGCAAACATCTCGGCTGGTATATGGACGAGGCGGCGACGCCCGCGGATCTGCGCCGCGCGCTGCTGTCGGCCACCGATCCGGCGCGGGTGCTGGGGCTGCTGCCGGAGGCGCTGGCCCAGAGCCGCGAGGCAGCATGATGGAAAACAGCGCGCTTTGGGCGACGTTGCCGGTGCCGGCACTGGTGATCGACGCCGATGACCGTATCGGCGACGTGAACTCCGCCTGCGAGGCGTTCCTCAACGCGTCGGTGAAATCGCTGCTCGGCATCCCGGTGCGCGACCGGCTGGTGATCGAGGCCATGACCGATGGCAGTTTCGATCGGGTGCGCCGCGATCAGGGGCCGATGTTTCTCAATAATGTCGGCGTCGGCATCGGTCATGCCCCGCCGGTGGAATGCAACGTGCAGATCGCGCCGGTGGCGGGCAGCGACGGCGCGCTGATGATCCTGTTGCATCCGCGCCACCTGGCGACCAAGCTGGGCCAGTCGCTCGGAGTGAAATCCGCCGCCCGCTCGGCCATCGGCATGGCCGAGATGCTGGCGCATGAAATCAAGAACCCGCTGGCCGGGATCACCGGCGCGGCGCAGTTGTTGTCGATGGGGCTCAGCCCGGAAGACCAGGAGTTGACCGACCTGATCGTGGTCGAGAGCCGGCGGATCGTGGCGCTGCTCGACCAGGTCGAGCATTTCGGCAATCTGCGCCCGCCCGAGCGCCGGTCGGTCAATATCCACGATCTTCTCGACCGGGCGCGAAAATCGGCCGAGGTCGGTTTTGCGGCGAAGATGGTTCTGGTCGAGGAATACGATCCCTCGTTGCCCAACACCTATGTCGATCCTGACCAACTCATGCAGGTGTTTCTCAATCTGCTGCGCAACGCCGCCGAAGCGGCGGGCACCGGCGGCGGCACGATCCGCATCCGCACCTTTTACGACCAGGCGCTTCGGCTGCGGCGGTCGGATGGCAGCGGCGCCGGTCTGCCGCTTCAGGTCGAGATCGTCGACGACGGCCCCGGCCTGCCGCCCGAAATCGCGGCACAGGTGTTCGACCCCTTCATATCGGGCCGCGAAAACGGCACCGGGCTTGGCCTCGCGCTGGTGTCGAAGATCATCTCCGACCATGACGGCTGGATCTCGGTCGACAGCCGTCCGGGCGAAACCCGGTTTCGCATCTCTCTGCCCGTAGCCCCGAAAGACAAGGAGTAACCCCGATGGACGGCACCGTTCTCGTCGCCGACGACGACCGCACGATCCGCACCGTGCTCACCCAGGCGCTCACCCGCGCCGGCTGCCGCGTCCATGCCACGGCCTCGCTGGTCACGCTCAAGCGCTGGGTCGACGAGGGGCGGGGAGACCTGGTGATTTCCGACGTGGTGATGCCCGACGGCAACGGCCTCGAGGCGCTGCCCGAGATCGCCAGGGCGCGGCCCGATCTGCCGGTGATCGTGATCTCGGCCCAGAACACGATCATGACCGCGATCCAGGCCGCCGAGAACGAGGCCTTCGATTATCTGCCCAAGCCGTTCGATCTGCCCGACCTGATGAAGCGCGCGGCGCGGGCGCTGGCGCAGAAACGCCGCGCCCCGGCACCGGCGCGCGACACTGCCGGGCAGGGCAGCGATCTGCCGCTGGTCGGGCGCACCCCGGCGATGCAGGCGCTCTATCGGCTGGTGGCACGGGTGATGAACACCGAGATCGCGGTGCTGATCACCGGCGAGAGCGGCACCGGCAAGAGCCTGATCGCGCGCGCGATCCACGATTTTTCCGACCGGCGGAACCTGCCTTTCGTGGTCGTCACACCCGACGACCTTGTGGCGATGGACGGCCCGGCCCGGCTGCTCGCCAAGGTCGGGCAGGGCACATTGCTGTTTGACCAGATCGGCGATCTGGACGCCGACGCGCAGGCGCGCGTGACCCGGATGCTCGACAGCCTGACCGACCCGGCGCCACGGGTGCTGGCAACCTCGCAGGGCGATCTTGCGCGGCGGCTGAAATCGGGCGCGTTTCGGCAAGACCTGTTCTATCGCCTTGGCGGCGTCACCATCCCGGTGCCGGGCCTGCGCGAGCGGCTCGAAGATATCCCGGCGCTGGCCGAGCATTTTCTCGCCCGCGCCGAGCGCGACGGGCAACCGGCGCGGACGCTCAGCCCGGAGGCGGTATCGACCCTGCGGGCCTATCCCTGGCCGGGCAATGTCCGGCAATTGGAAAACGCCATCCAGCGGCTTGTCATCACCGGCGCCGAAGCCGAGATTTCGCGCGCCGAGGTGGAGCAGATGCTGGGCGCGCCGGCCGGCGGCCCGGTGGTGACGCTGGACGAGGCCGAGACCCTGTCGGCCTCGGTCGCGCGCCACCTCAAGCGCTATTTCGATCTGCATGGCGGCGCGCTGCCGCCGCCGGGCGTCTATCAGCGGGTGCTGCGCGAGATCGAAGCGCCGCTGCTCGAGATCGCGCTCGATGCGACCGGCGGCAACCAGGCCCGCTGCGCCGACCTGCTCGGGATCAACCGCAATACCCTGCGCAAGAAGATCACCGAACTGGGAATCGAGGTGACACGCCGCCGCAAGTTGATGTAAAACCGCCACAGCCGTGGCACAAGCGCCGCATTGCGTTGGGCGCTTGGCTGGGCGATGCCGTTTGGCCGGGCGATTATCGGGCCGTTGGGGGATCGACGTGGCGCGCAGCGCACAGAGCCACTGGACATGGGAGCGCCTCGCGCATCTCAGACGCCTGCGCAAGACCCGCGCGGCGCTGAGCTTCGGCGTTGTCACGCTGGGGCCGGTGCTGGCGGTGCTCACCTATCTCGTGCTCGGCCCGCTCGAGCAGGGGGTGCAGTCGAGCACCCTGCGCCTCGTGCTTCTGGCCGACTTCGTATACGTCCTCGCGGTGGCGGCGCTGGTGCTGTCGGGCGTGGTGCGCATGGTGGCGGCACGGCGGGCCAAATCGGCCGGCTCGCGGCTGCATCTGCGCCTGACCGGGGTGTTTGCCTTCGTCGCGCTCCTGCCCACGGTGCTGGTCGCCGTTTTCGCGGTGCTGACGGTGAATGTCGGGCTCGAGGGCTGGTTCTCGGACCGGGTGAGCCGGGTTGTGGGCAATTCGCTCGCCGCCGCGCAGGCCTATGAGAGCGAGCATTACGACGGGCTGGTGGAAGACACCGAGGCGGTCGCGGCCTTTCTCAACCTCGCCAAACAGACCAACGTGCTGATCTCCGAGGCGCAGTTGCGCCAGGCGCTGGCGCAGGCGCAGACCCGGATCCAGCGCGGGCTGCGCGAGGCCTATATCATCGATTCCAGCGGCGAGATCCGCTTGCGCGGCGATCGCTCCTACCTGTTCGATTTCGAAACGCCCGATGCCGACGCCATCGCCCGCGCCCGCGCCGGCGAGACCGTGATCATCGAGGATTGGGACATCAACGAGTTCCGGGCGCTGATCAATCTCAGCGCCTACCCCGATCATCTGCTCTACGTGTCGCGCGATGTCGACGGCAAGATCCTCGACCTGCTCGACGAAACCCAGGAAACCGTGCGTTTCTACCAGCAGCTCGAAAGCCAGCGCGGGCAGGTCTTGTTCGAGTTCGGGCTGATCTATCTCGGCTTCGCCGCGATCCTGATCCTTGCCGCGACATGGCTGGGGATGTGGTTTGCCGAGCGGCTGGCGCGGCCGGTGGGGCGGCTCGCCTCGGCCGCCGAACGGGTTGGCGAGGGCGATCTCGACGTGCAGGTGATCGAAGAGGAGACCGGCGACGAGATCGAGCAATTGTCGGGCCTGTTCAACAAGATGACGCGCCAGCTTAAAGTGCAGCGCGATACCCTGTTGCAGAATACCGAGCAGATCGAGCGCCGCCGCCGGTTGTTTGATTCGGTGCTGAGTTCGGTCGCCGCCGGTGTGGTCGGGCTGGATGCCGATGGCAAGGTGACCTTCCTCAACCGCGCCGCGCGCGCCTTGCTGGGCCTCGAGGGCGATGACCCGGCGGCCGACGATCTGGTGCTGGTGGTGCCGGAATTCGCGCCGCTGCTCGACCGGCTGCGCGCCGAAGGTGGCGAACGGGTGCAGGAAGAGCTGGGGTTGAGCCGGATGGGGCGGCAGGAACGCCTGCTGGTGCGCATCGCGCCGCGCCATTCAGATACCGGCGAAGTCGAGGGCTACGTGATCGCCTTCGACGACGTGACCGATCTGGTCACCGCGCAGCGCATGGCGGCCTGGGGCGACGTGGCCCGACGCATCGCCCACGAGATCAAGAACCCGCTGACCCCGATCCAGCTTTCCGCCGAGCGGATCAAGCGCAAGTTCGGCCGCAAGATGGACGAGGCCGATGCCGACGACCTTGAAAGCCTGACCGGAGTGATCATCCGCCAGACCGAAGACCTGCGCCGGATCGTCGACGAGTTTTCCAAGTTCGCGCGGATGCCCGAGCCGGTGCGCAAACCCGCCGACCTCGCCGAGCTGGTGCGCGGCGCGGTGACCTTGCAGAAGGCCGGGCAGATCGGGGTCGAGATCGAGGCCGATCTGCCGCGCGTGCCGGTCCATGCCGAGCTGGACGAGACCATGATCGGGCAGGCGCTTACCAATCTTATCAAGAATGCAGGCGAAGCGATTGAAAGCCTTCAGGAAAAAGGTGAGGCTCCGGCAGGGCACCGGGCAACGATCCGGGTAACCCTCGCGCGCGAGGGCGATGCCGGGATCGTAACGATCTCGGATAACGGGATCGGGCTGCCGGACGATCGCTCGCGGCTGTTCGAACCTTACGTGACCACCCGAGAAAAGGGCACCGGCCTCGGCCTGCCCATTGTGAAGAAGATCATCGAGGAACATGGCGGCACCCTGCAACTTGTCGACGCGGAGATGTTTGGCGGTGGCGACAGGCCCGGCGCGATGGCCGTGGTCCGGCTGCCGGTGAACCCGGCCCAGGCCGTGCCCGACGCCGCAGAGTGACGCTTGAGTGACGAGGACAAGGAACACATGGCAGACATCCTGATTGTCGACGACGAACGCGATATCCGCGAGCTGATTTCGGATATCCTGAAGGACGAGGGGTATACGACCCGGCTCGCGGGCACCTCCGACGAGGCGGTGGCGCAGGTCAAGGCCGAGCTGCCGGCGCTGATGATCCTCGATATCTGGCTGAAGGATTCGGCCATGGACGGGATCGACATCCTGAAGATGGTCAAACGCGAACATGCCGAAGTGCCGGTGGTGATCATTTCGGGCCACGGCAATATCGAGATCGCCGTCGCCGCGATCAAGCAGGGGGCCTATGACTTCATCGAGAAGCCGTTCAACATCGACCAGTTGATGGTGGTGATCGGCCGGGCAATGGAAACCTCGCGGCTCCGGCGCGAGAATGTCGAGTTGAAGCGCAAGGACCATGGGCCGGTCGAGATCATCGGCCGCTCGACGGCGTTCAAGTCGCTGAAAGCCAACCTCGACAAGGTGATGCGCTCGAACGGGCGGGTGATGCTGACCGGGCCGGCCGGGTCGGGCAAGGAACTGGCGGCGCGGATCGTGCATTCCGGCTCGGACCGGGCGCGCGCGCCCTTCGTGGTGGTCAATTCGGCCGCGGTCGAGCCCGACCGGATGGAAGAGGTGCTGTTCGGCCGCGAAACCTCCGAGCGCGGGGTCGAGCCGGGGCTGCTCGACGAGGCCAATGGCGGCGTGCTCTATTTCGACGAGGTGGCCGACATGCCGCTCGGCACGCAGTCGAAGATCCTGCGGGTGCTGGTCGAGCAGAGCTTCGTCCGCGTCGGCGGCGCCGACAAGGTGAGCGTGGATGTGCGGGTCATCTCGTCCACCACCCGCGATCTGGCTGCCGAGATCGAGGCCAGGCGCTTCCGCGAGGAGCTGTATCACCGGCTCAACGTGGTGCCGATCCCGGTACCGCCGCTCTCGGACAGGCGCGAGGACATTCCCGAACTGGCGGCCTATTTTATCCGGTTGTTCAACGAAACCCAGGGCCTGCCGCTGCGCGAGATCACCGAAGAGGCCAAGGCGATGCTGCAATCCATGCCCTGGCCGGGAAACGTGCGCCAGCTCAAGAACGTGATCGAACGGGTGCTGATCCTCGGCGACGGCGCCGGACCGATCGAGGCGGGCGAACTCAGCGAGGTCGAGACCGGCGGCGACGGCGGCGAGGGCGTGGTGCTGCCCGCCGCGCTGGCCACGCTGCCGCTGCGCGAGGCCCGCGAGGCCTTCGAGCGCGAATACCTGCTGACCCAGATCAACCGCTTCGGCGGCAACATCTCGCGCACCGCCAATTTCGTCGGCATGGAACGCTCGGCCCTGCACCGCAAGCTCAAATCGCTCGGCGTTGTGACCGGCACCAAGTCGGGCGCGCGGGTGGCTTACGTGGCCGACGAGAGCGAGGGCTGAGGCGGAGCCATTTGCTGCGGCCAATCGCCGGCCGGGCGTGCCCAGCGTCTGGATGGCGCCTGCCGGATGCCAAGAGTGCCGGATTTCGCCAGCAACGCGAAAGGTTGGCTGTGAGATCGTGTAGGCCCGAAATGTTTTTTCGTCGCCATGTGCCAACGGCTGGGCGGGCAACCGAGCAAGCGCAATTCGGCACGATACGACCGAAGGTGTGAACGGAATGGGGAAACGGATCTTGGCGACATTCGCGATTGCCATTCTCGCGGGGATCATTGTTCTGCTGGGCACCCTGCGGGTCCTGAGTCCGGGGACGCCGAGACCGATCCTTGGCGAAGATGGTGCGACCGCGCCGAACAGTATTTCCGAAAAGATCTTTTTGCCTGTCAACGGCGTCGAGCAGGGGATGTTCATCAAGAGCCGGGATATCAGAAATCCCGTTTTGCTCTATCTCCATGGTGGCATGCCCGACTACTTCCTCACCCAGGACTACCCGACGGGACTGGAGGAGTATTTCACCGTAGTCTGGTGGGAGCAACGCGGATCGGGCCTGTCCTATTCGCCCGATATCCCAGCCGAGACGATGACCCCCGAACAGCTGATCTCCGACACGATGGCCGTGACCCGCTACTTGCAGAACCGCTTCGGCCGGCAACGCATCTATCTCATGGGCCATTCGGGCGGGACATTCATCGGCCTTCAGGTTGCCGCCCAGGCCCCGGACAGCTTTCATGCCTACATTGCCGTTGCACAGATGACGGACCAGCTCGCCTCCGAAAGGCTCGCCTACGACTACATGCTTGATCGCTTCCGCCAGTTGGGTGATGTCAGGATGGTGCATCGGTTGGAGGGTGCCCCGCCACCCGACGCGGTTCCTCTTTCGGACGCCTATATGGCAGTGCGCGATGTGGCGATGCACCGTCTGGGCGTCGGCACCTTGCACGACATGAGATCAATTGTGCGCGGGCTGTTTCTGCGTTCATTGCTCAACCGGGAATACACACTTGGCGAGAAATACCGGCTGTGGCGCGGCAAGTTCTTCTCGGGCAATAGCCTTTGGAACACACAACTCAGCACTGACCTCACCGACGAGGTGTCGCGGTTGGACATACCGGTGTATTTCTTTCACGGCGCGTTCGATTACACCGTGTCCTTGCCGCTTGCACGCAGCTACCTGCGCCGACTCGATGCCCCGGTCAAAGGGTTCTACACATTTGATATGTCCGCTCACAGCCCGCTGTTTGAAGAACCGGATCGGATGCGAGAGATCATCGTGCGCGACGTGTTGCAGGGAAAGAACTCGCTGGCCGACGACGCCCTCGAGTAGCCGTGCCGGGGCGGGCTGGCCAACCCCGCCGAAACGTCCGTGCCAAAGTCCAGACTTGCGTGAAACGGCGACTGCGACGCGACGGGGAAAGCTGAAAGTCGTGCATTTGCACCCGACGGCATTTCCGTCTGGGATTGCCGCCATGTCGCCGACGCGGATGCTTGACGCAGCCTGCGCCGCTCCAACCGCCGCGTTGACCTTTCGCGCGCCCTCTGCCAATCCTTCACCGTGACATCAGGGAGACCCCGATGAAGGTCATCATCTGCGGCGCGGGCCAGGTTGGCTGGCAGATCGCGCGCCATCTTTCCGGCGAGAACAATGACGTGACGGTGGTCGACAACAACCCCGATCTCGTCGCCCGTGCGACCGAAACGCTCGATGTGCAGGGCGTGACCGGCTTTGCCTCCTATCCGGACGTGCTCGAGCGGGCCGGGGCGCGCGATGCCGACATGCTGGTGGCGGCCACTCATTCCGACGAGGTCAACATGGTCACCTGCCAGGTGGCGCATTCGATCTTCTCGGTGCCGCGCAAGATCGCGCGGCTGCGGGCGCAGAGCTATCTCGACGCGATCTATTCCGATCTCTACCGCCGCGAGCATCTGCCGATCGACGTGGTGATCAGCCCCGAGCGCGAGGTGGCCGAGGCCGCGCTGCGCCGCCTTGCCGCGCCCGCCGCCTTCGATGCCGAGACCTTCTTTGGCGGCCGCGCCACGCTTCTGGGCCTCCAGCTTGAAGACGATTGCCCGGTGGTCAACACCCCGCTGCGCCAGCTCACCGACCTGTTCTCGACGCTCAAAGCGATCGTCGTCGGGGTGCGCCGCGAGGGGCGGTTGTTTGCCCCCGAGCCGTCGGACCAGTTGTTTCCCGGCGATCAGGTCTATGTCTTTGCCGATACCGCTGACGTGAACCGCACGCTGGAGATTTTCGGCAAGCAGGTGCAGCGGCAGGACCGGGTGGTGATCCTTGGCGGCGGCAATGTCGGCCTTGCCGTGGCCGAAGCGCTGGAAAAGCGCCATGACCGCATTCGCGCCAAGGTGATCGAGCTCAACCGCGACACCGCCGAACATGCCGCCGACGCACTCGAACGCACCGTGGTGCTGCACGGCAACGGCATGGACATGGAACTGCTGAAAGAGGCCGGGATTGCCCGCGCCGATGCGATCCTCGCGGTCACCGACGACGACAAGGTGAACATTCTCGCCGCCGTCCGGGCCAAGGCGGCGGGCTGCCCGATGGCGATCTGCCTGATCAACGACACCTCGTTCATTCCGCTGATGGAGCCGCTCGACATCGACGCCCATATCAACCCGCGCGCCACCACGGTCAGCTCGATCCTGCGCCATATCCGCCACGGCCGGGTGCGCGGCGTCTACTCGGTGGGTGATGCCGAGGCCGAGGTGATCGAGGCGCAGGTGTTGTCGACCTCGCCGATCGCGGGCCATGCGATCCGCGATATCGAGTTTCCCGAAGGGGTGCTGGTGGGGGCGGTGTTGAAGGGCGATCAGGTGGTCAAGCCCAAGGGCGGCACCCGGATCGAGGAGGGCGACGTGGTGGTGATCTTTGCCCTCGCGCCGGATGTGCCCGAGGTCGAGCGCCTGCTTCAGGTCTCGATCGACTTTTTCTGAGGCGGCGCCGATGTTCGCCTGGATCGCCCGCCTGCCGCTTGTCGTCACCCTGATCGGGCTGGGCGGCCTGGCAATGCTGATCCCGGCGATCCATGCGGCGGCAACCGGCGAGGCGCGGATCGCCGAGGTGTTTTTCTACGAGGGCGCGCTGACGCTGGTGATCGCGTTGTTCATCGGCATCGCCATGACCGGCCGGCCGCGGCGCGAGCATCCGCGCCGCCACCTTGCCGGGCTGCTGGCGCTGTTCGTGGCGCTGCCGTTCCTGCTGGCCCTGCCGTTTCACGAGGCGGTCGGCAACACCTCGCTGCTCAACGCCTATGTCGAGATGGTTTCGGCGCTCACCACCACCGGGGCGACGCTGTTCGACGATCCCGCCCGGCTTGCCCCGCCGCTGCACACCTGGCGCGCCACCGTGGGCTGGCTCGGCGGGCTGTTCATCTGGGTCGGCGCGATCGCGGTGCTGGCGCCGATGGCGCTTGGCGGCTTCGAGGTGCGCCAGCGCGCGCCGTCCGAACGGGTGGTGGCGCTCGGCTTCATCCAGATCACCGAGCGCGCCGATCTGTCGGACCGGGTGCGCACCCACGCCGCCCAGCTCCTGCCGATCTATACCGTCCTGACGCTGCTGATCTGGGCCGGGCTGATCGTGGCCGGCGACAGTCCTTCGGTGGCGCTGGCCCATGCGATGTCGACGCTGTCGACCTCCGGGATCTCGCCGGTGGGCGGCCTGTCGGGCGGTGGCGCCGGCTGGGGCGGCGAGGTCATCGTGGCGGTCTTTCTCATCTTCGCGATCTCGCGGCTGACCTTCGCGCGCGAGGGCCAGGCCAAGGAGCTGACCTCGCTGCGACGCGATCCCGAGATTCGCATTGCCCTCGCGCTCATCGCCCTGGTGCCGGCCTTCCTGTTCCTGCGCCATTTCTTGGGGGCCTACGAAGTGGAGGGCACCGAGATGAGCTTTGCGCAAGGACTCGGTGCGCTCTGGGGCTCGGTCTTTACCGTGCTGTCCTTCCTGACCACGGCGGGCTGGGAAAGTGCCGCCTGGGGCGCCAGCCAGGACTGGTCGGGGCTCGACACGCCGGGGTTGATCCTGCTCGGGCTGGCGATGATCGGCGGCGGGGTGGCGACCACGGCGGGCGGGGCGAAGCTGCTCAGGGTCTACGCGCTCTACAAGCACGGGGTGCGCGAGCTCGAACGGCTGGTGCATCCGCATTCGGTCGGCGGCTCGGGCGGCGAGGCGCGGCATCTGCGCCGTCGCGGGGCCTACATGGCGTGGCTGTTCTTCATGCTGATGGCGCTGTCGGTGGCGCTGGTGATGGGGGCGTTCTCGTTCACCGGCGAGAGCTTCGAGCAGGCGCTGGTGCTCACGGTTGCGGCCCTGACCACCACCGGCCCACTGGCCAGCCTCGCCGGGGCCGAGCCGATTAGCTATGGCGCGCTCACGGTAGGGGCGAAATACGTGCTGGCCGCGGCGATGATCCTCGGGCGGCTCGAGACACTGGCGATCGTGGCGCTGTTCAGCCCGGACCTGTGGCGCCGCTGACTTCGGCGTGCAAAATTGGGGGTGGAAACTTGCGTCACGGCATACCATACTGAGGTTGTTGAGGATTTCCTGCCGGTTTCGGCAGCACGAGAAAACAAGGGCAAGAAGCGATGGCTGCCGATAAACAGAACCTGCAGGACGCATTCCTGAACCATGTCCGCAAGGCAAAGGTTCCGGTGACGATCTTTTTGATCAATGGCGTGAAATTGCAGGGCGTGATCTCCTGGTTCGACAATTTCTGCGTGCTGCTCAAGCGCGACGGGCAGAGCCAGCTTGTCTACAAGCACGCGATTTCGACGATCATGCCGGCACAGCCGATCAACCTGTATGACGGCGACGATACCTGATCTGCCAGCGGAGATTTGCCGGGGCCGCGCCCCGGTCCGTCGCGCGCCGCTGACCGGCGGTGCTTTGTCGCTCCCCTTTTGAACGGCCTCGGGCCGGAGCGCATTTGCCATGACAGAACCGACTTCCCGCGAACGCACCGCCACCCGGGCCTGGGTGATCCACCCCGAACTGACCGCCGACCGCGACCGGCGCGAGCCGCAGGCGGCGCTCGCCGAGGGTATCGCTCTTGCCGAGGCGCTGCCCGATCTCGAGGTCGCGGGCTCCGAGATCGTGCGCCTTGCCAAGCCGCATCCGGGGCATCTGTTCGGCACCGGCAAGATCGAGGAAATCCGGGCGCGGCTGACGGCGGGCGAGGTCGAGCTGGTGCTGATCGACGGGCCGGTCTCGCCGGTGCAGCAGCGCAACCTCGAGAAGACCTGGAAGGTCAAGATCCTCGACCGGACCGGGCTGATTCTCGAAATCTTCTCCGACCGCGCCCGCACCCGCGAGGGCGTGTTGCAGGTCGAGATGGCGGCGCTGAGCTACCAGCGCACCCGGCTGGTGCGGGCCTGGACCCACCTCGAGCGCCAGCGCGGCGGGCTTGGTTTTGTCGGCGGCCCCGGCGAAACCCAGATCGAGGCCGACCGGCGCGCCATCGACGACCAGCTCGCCCGGCTGCGCAAGCAACTCGCCAAGGTGGTGAAAACCCGTGAGCTGCACCGTGCTGCGCGCGCCAAGGTGCCGTTTCCGGTGGTGGCCCTCGTCGGCTACACCAACGCCGGCAAGTCGACGCTGTTCAACCGGATGACCGGGGCCGACGTGATGGCCAAGGACATGCTCTTCGCCACCCTCGACCCGACGATGCGCGGCCTCGTGCTACCCTCCGGGCGCAAGGTGATCCTGTCCGACACTGTGGGCTTCATCTCCGATCTGCCGACGCAGCTCGTCGCCGCCTTCCGCGCCACGCTGGAAGAGGTGCTGGGGGCGGACGTGATCCTGCATGTGCGCGATATTTCGGCCGACGAGACCGAGGCGCAGGCGCGCGACGTCGAGGCCATCCTCGAAGAGCTGGGCGTGGACCGCGCGGTGGCCCGGATCGAGGTCTGGAACAAGACCGACCTGCTGGCCGACGAGCCCCGGTTGGCGCGCGAGACCGAAGCCGCGCGCACCGACCACGTGGTGGCGATCTCGGCGCTGACCGGGGCGGGGCTGGCCACGCTCACCGAAGCGGTCGAGGCGCAACTGGCCGAAGACAGCACCAGCGAGGCGCTGCACCTGACTTTCGCGCAAGGCAAGCTGCGGGCCTGGCTGCACGAGGCCCACGTGGTCCGCGACGAGGTGCAGGACGAGGATGGCTGGCAGATCGCGGTGACGTGGACGGCGCGTCAGAAGGCCGAATTTGCCACCCTCTGACCGCCCCGGCGCCCGCCTTACTCCATTGGTTCCAGCCGCGTGACCCCGACCGCCGCCGCGCGCGCGAGGTCGGCATCGAGCGACATCGGGATGTATTCGCCGCGCCGCCACAGCTCGCCCAGATCGTCGTAATGGCGGCTGAGAAAATGGCCGGACTGGCCGGTGGCGGTGACGAAGAGCGACGAATCCGGGTCGGCGAAGTCATACACCCCGCGATAGCCCGCGCCGTGGACATTGCGGAACGGGTTGGCGCCGGTGCCGGCGGTGCGGCCCCGGTTCAGTGTGTTGTCGCTGCCGGAGGTGGATTGGTGGATATTCACGAACCACCGCAGCAGCGGCACCGTGCCAAGAACCGAATGGTCGTGGGTGGCCTGATGCACGTCGCCCCAGCGCAGCGCCTCGGTTTCGCCGCCGACGTTTTCGCCGATCCAGATCAACGCCTCGTCGAGCGCGATGCGGGCGATCTCGGTGCAGCTTTCCTGCGGCGCGCTCTGCACCACGTCGCACCAGGCGCTGGCGCCGTCGACATCGCGGTAGACCCGCTCGATGAAGACCGGCTCGACATGGGTGAAGGCATTGGCGAGGGGCCCGAGTTCGTCGCGGATCAGCCGGTCTTGCAGGGCCCGCATCCAGGCCATGTAGATCAGCGGCTCGGGCATGTGCTCGTTCATCTCGCCGTTCCAGTTGGCAAGCAGGTCGAGCGCGCGCTGGCGGTTGCGTTCGGGGGTGCCAACGGCGGCGGCCTCGCCGGTGAACCACAGATCCGCCCCGACCAGCGGCAAGAGATTGCGCGCGGTGATCGAGACCGGGTCGAGCTGGGCCTCGATGAAGCTTTCGCGGCTGTGCACCTCGCGCGCCTGCATCAGCCGCTGCCAGCGCTGCACCCGCTGGGTATCGCCCCAATCCCAGCTCACATGCAGCGGAAACGGCCGCTCCAGCAGCTTGTTGTTGGTATTGCCGACGATGCCGCCGCCGGGATCGGTGAATTCGGGGTTGGCGGCATAGGCCTCGAAGCCGAGCCAGCGGTTGCGCGCCTCCCAGCCGGGGCTGGGCATCCGGCCCAGCGTCATGTGGTCGGCGGCGCGTCGCGGCATCGCGCCCACGGTTTTCAGCGCGATATGCTCGGCGTCGACCATGGTGACGTTCTGCGACGGCGCCAGAAAATCTTCGCCGGCCGCGATCCCCTCGGCCACCGACTTGGCCTGCATCAGCCTGAGCGCCGAGGTCATCGAGCGGTCGCGCCCGGTGAGCATGGTCCAGCCGATCGCCGCGACATGGCCGGGCGGAGTGACGGTGCCGAGGCCATACTGGTTGCCGGGCAGGACCGGGCCGTTCTCGGTCCATTTCAGTTGCACGGTTACCGGCGGCGCATCCTTGACCCGGATGATCGAGGCGCGGGTCTCCATCGGCCTGAAGCCGTCGGGGGTGAGCACTTCGCCCGGCGCGTCGGGGTTGAGTTTTTCGATGAACACGTCCTGATCGTCGAGATAGGACGAGGTCAGGCCCCAGCCGAAGCCCGCGCTGCGCCCGAGCAGGATCACCGGCATCCCCGGAATGGTGCCGCCGATCACCCCGCCGCTCTCGAGTTCGAGCCGGGCGAGATACCAGATCGTCGGGGCGCTGAAGCCCAGATGCGGATCGTTGGCGAGCAGGGTGCCGCCAGCGGCGGCGCGGGCGGGTGCGGCGGCCCAGGCGTTTGACGCCCCGGCCATTCCGGGCGGTGCGACCGGCGAGAGCGGATCGGCCTCGGGCAGCGGCGCGAGGGCGGCGAAATCGGTTCTGGCGGCGTCGAACAGCGCGGCATATTCCGGCAGCGCCGCAACGCCGGTGCCCGGTGCGTCGGGCAGGATATCGCGCAGCCGGTCCTCGTCGAGCGCCAGCGCCACCCTGGCGCGCAGCACCTCTTGCTGGATGTGGCCGCTCATCTGGACCGCCATCAGCTTCAGGATGGCGAGGCTGTCGGCGGGCACCCAGGGCGAGACATCGTTGGAAAACAAGAACAATTCCGGCGCGCCGCGGCCAAGGGCTTCTCCGTTCACCCGGTCGAGCCAGGCGTTGACGCCATGCGCATAGGCGCTGAGCGCCGCGCGGGTCTCGTCGCTCTGGTAGGGCACGGCCTGCTGCGCCAGCGCGTAGAGATCGAGCCGCCGCATCAGCTCATCGACTTGCAGGGTGCGCGCGCCGAACAGCTCCGAAAGCCGCCCCTGCGCGGTGCGCCGCAGCATGATCATCTGCCACAGCCGGTCCTGGGCATGGGCATAGCCGAGGGCGAAGAACACGTCTTCATCGGTCGCGCCGAAAATATGCGGCACGTTGGCATGGTCGCGCACGATCTCGACCGGGGCGGAGATGCCGCGCGCGGCGCGGGTCACATCATACTCGGGCAATGAGCGCGCGGCGAGATAATAGACAAAGCCGAGCGTGACCACGGTGAGGATCAACACCGCCGTCACCACCCGCACCGTCCAGCGAAACAGCCCTGCCATGCGTCACCTTTGTTGACCCGCCTCAAGCCCCCGTCAATAAAGGCACTCGAAGTGTCTTGCAATTGACGGAGCGGTGAAATGGCGAAAGTGGCGTTTCTGGGCCTTGGGGTGATGGGATACCCGATGGCGGGGCATCTGGCGGCCAAGGGTCACGCGGTGACGGTGTATAACCGCACCGCGACGAAGGCCGAGGCCTGGGTAGACGCGCATGGCGGGGCGATGGCCGCGACCCCGCGCGCGGCGGCCGAAGGGGCGGAGTTCGTGTTTGCCTGCGTCGGCAACGACGACGATCTGCGCAGCGTCTGTCTTGGTGAAGAAGGCGCGCTGGCCGGGATGGCCAAGGGCGCGGTGTTTGTCGATCACACCACGGTGTCGGCGAAGGTGACGGCCGAACTGCACGGCGTTGCGGCGGGGCTGGGCGTGGGATTCGTCGATGCGCCTGTTTCCGGCGGGCAGGCGGGGGCCGAAAACGGCGCGCTCTCGATCATGTGCGGCGGCAGCGCCGCCGACTTCGACGCCGCCCGGCCGCTGATGGCGGCCTATGGCAAGACGATCCGCCGGATGGGCGAAAGCGGCGCCGGGCAATTGACCAAGATGGTCAACCAGATCTGCATCGCCGGGCTGGTGCAGGGGCTGTCGGAGGGTTTGCATTTCGCCGAGAAGGCCGGGCTCGATATCCGCGAGGTGGTGGCCGTGATCAGCCAGGGTGCGGCCGGGAGCTGGCAGATGGCCAACCGCTACGAGACCATGGCGGACGACCATTTCGATCACGGCTTTGCCGTCGACTGGATGCGCAAGGACCTGGGGATCTGCCTTGCCACCGCCAACGAGACCGGCGCGAGCCTGCCGGTGACGGCGTTGGTCGATCAGTTCTATAAGGATGTGCAGGCCCTCGGTGGCGGGCGCTGGGATACCTCGTCGCTGATCAAGCGGTTGCGGGCCCTGGGGTAGAGGGCAGGCGCGCCTGAGCAGTGCCGGGCATCGGCGACGGCCGCGGAATGAGTATTTTTGCCAAGAAAAAGGAGGGCGCGCGGTTGGTGCTGGACCGGGCGCGTGGCACCGGGCAAAGTGGCGCCATGATACGTGTGATCGCCTTTCTGCTCGCAGCCGCGAGCGCCGGACCGGCGGCGGCGCAAGGGCTGGCGCTGCCGGTGCATGGCAATTGGTGCGGGCCCTTTCATGGCGCCGGGCCGATCCTCGATGCGCTGGACGATGCCTGTTTTCGGCACGATTACTGCGCGGTGCAGCGCGGGCCGTTCGATTGCGGCTGCGATCTCGCGTTCATGGCCGAACTGCGCCAGCGGCCATGGCCCAGCCCGGCGCTGGCGGCCAAGGCGCGCGCCGTCTACGAGGCGATCGCGCTCGCGCCCTGCCGCGACCCGGCCGGACAGCGCGAGAAGATGAGCCTTGCCGCCGCCGACTGGGCCGCCGCCGTGGCCTCGGGGCAGGAGGCGCCGCTGGCGATCCTCGACCGGCTCGGGGCGCTGCTGGCCGAAGGGCTGGCACGGGCGCAGTGAGGGGCGGGCGCGACATCCTGGGTCTGGAATCTCCCCCTGGAATAATCGGATAGTCGGGGAACCGCGCGCCAGCGTGACTGCTAATGCCGCGATATGAGTGATGGAGAACGCCATGCTGAAGACGATCCACCTGTTTGCCAGCCTGCCGCTGCTGCTGATGGCGACCGCCGCGCTGGCCCATGCCGACGGCGCGGCCGGGGGCTTTGCGTCCGGGTTCAGCCATCCGATCGGCGGCTGGGACCATGTCGTGGCGATGGTGGCGGTCGGCCTCTGGGGGGCCTTCCTCGGCGCGCCGGCGCTCTGGCTCTTGCCGGTGGTGTTTCCGCTGGTGATGGCCTTTGGCGGGGCGCTCGGTGTGCTGGGCGTGCCGCTGCCGATGGTCGAGACCGGGATCGCGCTGTCGGGCGTTGTGCTGGGGCTGCTCATTGCCTTCGCGGTGCGCGCACCGCTCTGGGCGGCGGCGGCAATTGTCGGGGTATTTGCGGTGTTTCACGGCCATGCCCATGGCACCGAATTGCCCGACGCGGCCAATCCGCTGGCCTATGGTGTCGGTTTCGTGGTCGCCACCGGGCTCTTGCATCTCGGCGGGATCGGGCTCGGGGTGCTTGCCGGGTCGGTGACCGGACGCGTGGCGCTGCGCACGATCGGCGCGGGGATCGCGGCGGCGGGCGCCGGGTTTCTGTTCGGCGTGATCTGATGCGGGAGCGCCGCTGGGCGGTTGCGGCGCTGATGCTGGCGCCACAGGCGGCCCTGGCCCATGTGCTGAGCCCTGGCACCGGCGGTCTCGCGCAGCTCCGGGCCGGGCTGGCGCTGGCGGTGACCAACCCCGATCTGATCCTGCCGGTGCTCGGGCTCGCGGTGGCGCTGGGATTGTGGCGCGAGGGCGGGCTCCGGGCCGCCTGGCCCCATGCGCTGGCGGGCACGTTCCTGGGGCTGGTCGCGGCGCCTTTCGCCGGGCCATCGGCCGGGCTGGCGGCGATCGGAATCGGCCTCGTGGTGGCGGTTTGCGCCGCGCTGGTGCCGCTCGGGCGCATCGCAGCGGCGGTGCCGTGGCTGGCGGGGCTGGTCGGGTTTGCGACGGTGGCCGCCGCGCTTGAAGGGCACCGCTTTGCCGAGGTGAGCCTTGCCGCCCGTGCCGGCCTGCTGTTGGCCATTCACGGCAGCTTGGCGGGTGGGGCTGTGCTGCTGCGGCTCAGCCTTGCGGCTATGCCCCATCCGGCGACGGCCATGCTCTGGCGCGTCGCCGCGTCGTGGATTGCCGCGATCCTCGTGCTTTACCTTGCCTTCGGCCTCAGGGGATGATGCGCGAGTATTTCGCGCCTTCGAGGCTTGCCCCCACGATCAGCCCGGCCTGACCGAAGACCACCGCGACCACCGGGCTGGTGGTGGTGACGGTATCGGCCGAGAAACGCCCGCCTTCGGAGGCGACGGCGTATTTGATGTCGGCCCCGGCGACCCAGCCGGACGCGGTGCGGAAATCGGCCAGCGCGTCGTCGGTCATGAAGAACAGCACATGGGCATATTGCTGGGCGCCGATCTGCAATCCGAAGCTCGCCTTGGTCTGCGAGTAGTAATCGACGGTGATCCCGTCGACCCGCAGCGCGCCGCGGCCGTAGGAGTCGCCAAGGCCGAAGCCTGCCTCGGTGACCAGAGGCATGACCAGCATGCCGCTGGCTTTTTCCTCGAGCCTGCGGCTGTCGGGCACCTCGGTATACATCTGGTTCAGCGTTGCATTCACCCGTGCGTCGATCTTGGCCGGGCCCTCGGAGCCGAGGCCGTTGGCGCAGCCGGCGAGCACGAGGCCGCTGCCTCCCGTCGCCAGAAGAAATCCGCGTCTGGAGAAGTCGTTCATTCTGCTCAACCTTTCTGTCCATGGGGGGTCCGGGTCTCGCGCCCGGATTTGAACCGGATGATACCGGAGTGCCGCGGCGCTGTCACCTCCGCAAGGCCGGTGGGCGAAATCCTGCGCGAAAACAGCGGCTCAGCCGTTCAGGATTTCCGCCGCACGCGGGGCGAAATAGGTCAGGATGCCGTCGAGGCCGGCGCGCTTGAAGGCGGCGAGGCTTTCCATCATCACCTGTTCCTCGGCGAGCCAGCCGTTCTGCGCCGCCGCCATCAGCATCGCGTATTCGCCCGAGACCTGGTAGGCGAAGGTGGGCACGCGGAAGCGGTCTTTCACCGCCCGGCAGATGTCGAGATAGGGCATTCCGGGTTTGACCATCACCATGTCGGCGCCTTCGGCGAGGTCGCGCTCGACCAGGCGCAGGGCTTCGTCGCAGTTGCCGGGGTCCATCTGGTAGGTTTTCTTGTCGCCCTTGAGCGCGCCGGAAGCCCCCACCGCATCGCGGAAGGGTCCGTAGAAGGCCGAGGCATACTTGGCCGAGTAGGACATGATCGAGACATTGGCGTGCCCGTTTTCCTCAAGGATATTGCGGATCGCGCCGATCCGGCCATCCATCATGTCGGACGGGCCGAGAATGTCGGCCCCGGCTTCGGCCTGCGCCAGCGCCATCTTCGCCAGCGCCGCCACGGTTTCGTCATTGACGATCTCGCCGCCCTTCACGATGCCGTCGTGGCCGTTGGCATTGTAGGGGTCGAGCGCCACATCGGTCATGATCGCCACCTGCACCCCGGCATCGCGGATCGCCCTGGTGGCGCGGTTCGACAGGTTGTCTCGGTCCCAGGCGTTTTCGCAGCCTTCGGTTTTCAGCGCCGGATCGACATAGGGAAACAGGCAGATCGCAGGGATACCGAGGCTTTCGGCATGTCTGGCCGCCGCCACCACCTTGTCGATGGTCAGCCGGTTGACACCGGGCATCGACGGCACCGGGTGGCTGTCGTTCTCGCCCTCCATCACGAAGACCGGCCAGATCAGGTCGGTCACGCTCAAACTGGTCTCGCGCACGAGGCCGCGCAGGGCCTCCGAGCGGCGGTTGCGGCGCAGGCGGGTGGCGGGGAAGGGGGCGACAGTGCGCATCGGCGGGCTCCTCAATTCTCTGCCTTCGTTTGCCATGGCCGCGCCCCGCGCTCAAGGGCTGGCGCTCGGCTGCCATGGCGGTTATGAAACGCGGACGAGTTTCTGTAGCAGACAGGCAAGATCTTGGACTGGTATTCAGCCGTTTTCGAACTCATCGACATGCGATCCTTTTCCAACCTGTGGTATTGGATCGCGCTGGCTGTTGTCTGGTCGACCACCTCGCACTGGGTGCTCGGCGTGCCGTTCGACATGATCCAGCGCGCCGCGCGCCATGGCGGCGAGGCGCAGGTCGACCTCGAAGATATCGTGCGGATCAACTGCAACCGGCTGCTCTACATCGCCGGGGTCTCGGGGCTGTGGCTGCTCGGGTTGGTGGCGGCGCTGGTCACCTCGCTGACGATGCTGGGCTTCTGGTATGGAATCGAATTCGCGCAGGCCGTGTTCCTGCTCGCCGCGCCGATGACGATTGTCGGCGCGCTCTCGCTCAATTCCGCTCGTATCATTCGTGACAAAGGCCTTGCCGGCGAAGCCCTGCGCCGGCGGTTGACCCGGCACCGGATCCAGACTCAGGTGGTGGGGATGATCTCGATCTTCGTCACCGCGCTCTGGGGAATGTATCAGAACATGGCGATCGGGGCGCTGGGGATCTGACGCGGCGGCGTCGGGCCGGCACAAATGCCAGCGCGCCAGCGCCGTGACGCGCCGGTGCGATCGCCGGTTGATCCCGCCCGCGCCGGGGGGTAGGCCAGCGCCATGAACGACACCCGACCGATCATCCTGTCCGGAGCCCCCGAGGGGTTCGACGCGGCGCTGCTGCTGCGTGAGCTGGACGCCTCCGGCGGCCCGGTGCTGCACGTGGCGCGCGATGCCCGCCGCCTCGCCGCGATGGAGGCCGCGCTCGATTTCTTCGCGCCGGACGTGCCGCGACTGAGCTTTCCCGGCTGGGATTGCCTGCCCTATGACCGGGTGTCGCCCAATGCCGACGTGTCGGCCACGCGGATGGCGACGCTGGCGGCGCTGGCCCACGGTCTGCCGACCAACCGGATCATCCTGCTGACCACGCTCAACGCCGCCACCCAGCGCGTGCCCGCGCGCGAGGTTCTGCGCGAGGCGAGCTTTACCGCGCGGGTCGACCACCGGCTCGACGTCGACGCGCTCAGGGCCTTCCTGGTGCGGATGGGCTTTTCGCAGGCACCGACGGTGACCGAGCCCGGCGATTTCGCCGTGCGTGGCGGGATCATCGACATCTATCCGCCGGGCGAGGCCGGGCCGGTGCGGCTCGATCTGTTCGGCGACGTGCTCGACGGCGCGCGCCGGTTCGATCCGGCCACCCAGCGGACCACCGAAAACCTCAGCGTCGTCGAGCTTGCCCCGGTGAGCGAGGTGATCCTCGACGAGGCCGCGATTACCCGGTTCCGGCAGAATTACCGCATCGAGTTCGGCGCTGGCACCGCCGACGATCCGCTCTACGAAGCGGTGAGCGCCGGGCGCAAGCACCAGGGCGCCGAGCATTGGCTGCCGTTCTTCCACGAGCGGCTCGAGACCCTGTTCGATTACCTGCCCGGCGCCAGCGTGATGCTCGACGACCAGTTCACCGCCGCGCGGCTCAGCCGCTGGGAAGGGATCGCCGACCAGTATGACACCCGCCGCGAGGCGATGAACGCCAAGACGCGGATGGATTCGGTCTACAAGCCCTGTCCACCGGGGCTGCTCTATCTCGACGATGCCGCCTGGGAAGCGGCGACGCGGGCGGTGCGGGTGATCCAGCTGATGGCCCTGCCGCAACCCACGGGCCTTGGCGTGCTCGATGGCGGGGGGCGTATCGGGCGCAATTTCGCCCCCGAACGCCAGCAGGAAAAGATAAATCTTTTCAGCTCACTGGCAGATCATATTCGGGCAAAACGCGAACACGACGCGGTGGTGGTCGCCTCCTATTCCGAGGGCGCGCGCGAGCGGCTCAAGGGGCTGCTGGCCGACGAGGGTCTGACCGCGACGGCCGAGATCGCCGATTTCCGCGACGTGCCCGAGAGCCATGGCGGCGTGTTCCTCGCGGTCTGGCCGCTGGAACACGGCTTCGAGGCGCGGTTTGAAAAGGGCAGCGGGCTCACCGTCATCTCCGAACAGGACGTGCTGGGCGACCGGCTGATCCGGGCGCCGAAAAAACGCCGCCGGGCGGATAACTTCCTGACCGAGGCCAACGCCCTCTCGCCCGGTGACCTGGTGGTGCATGTCGACCATGGGGTGGGCCGCTATACCGGGCTGGAAACCATCACCGCCGCCGGGGCGCCGCATGAATGCCTGCTGCTCGAATATGCTGGCGGCGACCGCTTGTATCTCCCCGTGGAAAACATTGAATTGCTTTCCAAATTCGGCCACGAGGAAGGGCTGCTCGACAAGCTCGGCGGCGGCGCGTGGCAGGCCAAGAAAGCGCGGCTCAAAGAGCGCATCAAGCTGGTCGCCGACAAGCTGATCCGCCTTGCCGCCGAGCGCGCCCTGCGCAAGGCCCCGGTGCTGGAAGCGCCGCACCACGCCTGGGAAGACTTCGCCACCCGCTTTCCCTACCAGGAGACCGAAGACCAGCTCGCCGCGATCTCGGACGTGATCGAGGATATCGCCGCGGGCACGCCGATGGACCGGCTGATCTGCGGCGATGTCGGTTTCGGCAAGACCGAGGTGGCGATGCGCGCCGCCTTCGTTGCGGCGCTGGCCGGGATGCAGGTGGCGGTGATCGCGCCGACCACGCTGCTTGCACGCCAGCATTACAAGAGCTTCGCCGAACGGTTCCGGGGCTTCCCGATCCAGGTCGGCCAGCTCAGCCGCTTCGTCGGCGCCGCCGAGGCCGAGCGCACCCGCAAGGGCATCGCCGACGGCACCATGGATATCGTCATCGGCACCCATGCGCTGCTGGCCAAGTCGGTGCGCTTCAAGAATCTCGGGCTGATGGTGATCGACGAGGAGCAGCGCTTCGGGGTCGGGCACAAGGAACGGCTGAAAGAGATGCGCTCGGATGTGCATGTGCTCACCCTCACCGCCACGCCGATCCCGCGCACCTTGCAGATGAGCCTGTCGGGGGTGCGCGACCTGTCGATCATCGGCACGCCGCCGGTCGACCGGCTGTCGATCCGCACCTATGTGAGCGAGTTCGACACCGTCACGATCCGCGAGGCGCTGCTGCGCGAGCATTATCGCGGCGGGCAGAGCTTTTTCGTGGTGCCGCGGATCAAGGATCTGCCGGAGATCGAGGATTTCCTGAAAACCCATGTGCCGGAAGTTTCCTACGTGGTCGCCCATGGCCAGATGGCGAGCGGCGAGCTGGACCGGCGGATGAACGCCTTCTACGACGGCAAGTTCGACGTGCTGCTGGCCACCACGATCGTCGAATCCGGCCTCGATATTCCCACCGCCAACACCATGGTGGTCTGGCGTGCCGACATGTTCGGGCTGGCGCAGCTCTACCAGATCCGCGGCCGGGTCGGGCGCTCGAAGACCCGCGCCTATGCCTACCTCACAACCAAGCCGCGCAGCCCGCTCACGCCGGGGGCGGAGAAACGGCTGAAAGTGCTGGGCAGCCTCGACAGCCTCGGCGCGGGCTTCATGCTGGCCAGCCAGGATCTCGACCTGCGCGGCGCGGGCAACCTGATCGGCGAAGAGCAATCGGGGCAGATGCGCGAAGTGGGCTACGAGCTTTACCAGCAGATGCTGGAAGAGGCGATCGCCAAGATCCGTGCGGGCGAGCTCGAAGGGCTGACCGAGGCCGACGAGACCTGGGCGCCGCAGATCAACCTTGGCGTGCCGGTGCTGATCCCGGCCGATTACGTGCCCGATCTCGACGTGCGCCTTGGCCTCTACCGCCGGCTGTCGGGGCTGTCGACCAAGGTCGAGCTGGAGGGCTTTGCCGCCGAGTTGATCGACCGCTTTGGCAAACTGCCGCGCGAGGTCAACACCCTGCTGCTGATCGTGCGGATCAAGGCGATGTGCAAGAAAGCAGGGATCGCCCGGCTCGATGGCGGACCGAAGGGGGCGACGATCCAGTTTCACAACGACAAGTTCGCCTCGCCGACCGGCCTTGTCGAATACCTCACCGCCCAGAACGGGCTGGCCAAGGTGCGCGACAACAAGATCGTCATCCGCCGCGACTGGGCGAGGGACGGCGACAAGATCAAGGGCGCCTTCGCCATTGCCCGCGACCTCGCCGAGAAGGCCGGCACGGTCAAGCGCAAGGGCTGACTGTTCGATCCGATAATCGGACGGTGCGGTCTTTTCGCCGCAATGGACCGAAGACCCATGGCACAGGTTCGTCGCCGCGCCGCAACCACGCCGGCGAACCGAGCCGCACAACCGCGATCGCATGGTCGCTCTCGCCGCTGAGCCGGGAGCGGGGCGTCTCTCAAGACCGGCGCCGAATGGCGGAAGCGGCCGGCAATTGACGCTATGAGGCCGGAGCCGAGAGCCCACGCTGAACGGTGCCGGGCGAGGCCGAAGACGCGGCCAGCCGCTTTGCCCCCGTCGGCGGAAGGCCGGCACAGGTCTTCTTCCAGTTCAGGGAGGTCGCCTGACGGATACCGGCCTCGCGGCAGGTTTTCGCAACGGCGCGCTGTCCTCGCGCGGCTTGAACGAGCCGGTTCGGGCTACAGCGATTCCATGCGGTGCAAAACGTCCAGCCCCTGCATGTTCAGGTAGTGCAGCAGGTCGATGAAAACCCAGTTCTCGGCCAGCTTGCCGTCCTGCTCGCGGTAGATGTCGACCACGCGCATGTCGGCGGGGCCGGGGCTTGCGGTCATGCCCATGTAGCCGCCCGAGTTGCGCAAGGTCAGGTTCGCCCAGCCAAAGAAACCACCGAAATGTCCTTCAGCGAGGCGGCATAGATGGCCGTTGAAGCGATAGCCTTCGTCCAGCGCGTCGCGGAACGGCGCGGCATGCTGCTTGATGTATCGGTCGATCGTGTAGGTTGCGCCGATCCCGGCAGGGCCCCACCAGATCATGTCGTCATGCCAGGTGCGGGCGAGTTCGCCGGCATAGCCTGAGCGGGCGTCCTTGAGGCGCTCGCGCTTGCCCATGTCGCCGAGCATCGCGTTGATTGCCGCCAGCGTTGCCCTGCCGGTCTCCGGATCCTGCCGGTCCCACATCAGGCCGTCGTGGGTCATCGGGCCGGGCTGGACCAGATGCGCGCCGGTCTGGGGCGGGAACGGGTTCTGCCCGGCCTGGATCATGACCGAAGGGATGTCGCAGAACATTGCGGTTTCGGCGATGCGCCCGTCCTCGATCCTGTTGAACTCGGCATAGCGCAGCATAGCGATACGGCCCGTGGGCCGGATGCCGAGCCAGGGCTGGTCGAAGAGCCCTATCAGATGGCCCATCGAGACGACCCATACCGAGGAAAAGCCGTCGATCTCGTTCAGCCCGGCGAGGAAGATGTCGGGCCGGCGTTGCAGCCGGGTCATTGCCGTCATCAGCGGGGCCCAGAAGACCTGGGCCACGGCCTCGGCGCCGGTCTGTTCGTGGAACGGATGCATGCCCCGCCAGAGCCAGTCGGGCGCGGTGAACCGGGCCAACGCCTCTGCTGCCCCGTCGGGCCCCGCGGCGGCGAGCGTGTCGTGAAAGTCGCGCACGAGCGCCTTCTGGGACTGAAAATCTTGCATCTCTTTTTTTCCTTCAGGCATTCGGCAGCCTCGTTCGCTGATTGCATTCCAGAGCAAGTGCATTGTGCAGTCGGTGCCCCGGCGGACATGGTGGAGCGGTTATCCTGACGACGGCGCGTTGTGCTGTCTCGGCCCTCGGCGCCTCGTCGCGCTGGCCATCAGGCGGACCCCGAAGGTGATCCCAGACGGCTGAGGCCCGGTCGCGACCGGCTCAGTCGGCCCAGGCCTGCGCCATCACGCCGATTTCGTCGAAAATCATCCATTCCTCGACGATCTTGCCGCCCTCGAAGCGCAGATGCGACATGCCCATCATGCTGACCGGTCTATCGGTCGGGATTGCCTCGCCGAGAACGCCGCCGCGGGCGCTCGATCCTTCCAGCACCCAGCGGACGGCGAGGATCGGGCCGTCGGTTTCTTCCGACCAGCAGACGTTCTGCACCCGCATCACGCCATCGGGGATCGCCGCCATGACTGACAGGATCAGCGCGCCGGCGTTGCGAAGCCCCTGCGCCACGCGCCCGCCGCCGGCATGCAGAATCACGTCAGCATCGTAATGCTGTGCCAGGCGGTCGATGCGGCGCAGGGTCCAGATGTCGTGGAACAGGGCCCGCGCGAAGCCTTCAGGCGTATCGGTGGCGATGTCGAGCGGCATGCGCGGGGTTTGCCCGTCCATCCGCGTCTCCGGCGAATTCACGAAGCGGTGCCGCGTCGCGCTCCTTTCCGCGATCTCGCGCGCAACGGTGTCGGGGTCGAAGCCCAGTTGCCGCACGAGGGCGCCGTTGTCACGCACCAGCCATTCTGTATGGATCAGGTTGTCTTTCGAGACGCAGTCGGCGACGAAGTGCAGGCCGACCTTTGCGCTGGTCGCCGGACCGTAGGCCGAGCGCCCCAGATTGGTCGAGCGGCTGAAGCCCAGGTGCGAGGTGTAGAATCCGGTCTTGGCGTCGCCGGACCAGGCGACGTTCAGATGATGCGCTTCGCCATCGGGAAAACCGTTCAGCGTGGCCACCGTCGAGGCAATGACCTCCTCGACCG